>ERZ777011.1519-NODE-1519-length-23634-cov-12.661563_pt1 | contig 23634 bp, 20 predicted proteins | sample MGYA00374964_ERZ777011 | MGnify/ENA primary metagenome ERZ777011 (study PRJEB29310, sample SAMD00008975) | mouse gut metagenome | study: EMG produced TPA metagenomics assembly of the Metagenome analysis of fecal microbiota from mouse which was promoted... | reverse complement strand
TGAATCGGAAGAAGAAAAATCACACACCGCTCCGCTATGCTGCACGAAAACGCTCTGTTTCATTCCGTCAAAAACTGTTTTATAAAACGGTCAAGCGTATTTCTATCAACTTTACATAATTTAGAAATTTTACGCTTAGAAACTTTTGCCTTTAAAAGTTCATGAATAAGATTTTCTTTTCCATGAAGTTTATATTTTTCTACAGAACTTTTTCTTCCCTTTGGTCGTCCCAATGTCACACCTTCAGCTTTTTTTCTTGCCAAAGCCTCCTTCGTGCGCTGGCTAATAAGATTACGTTCAATCTCAGCAGATAGTCCAAAAGCAAAAGCAAGAACCTTACTTTGGATATCATCACCAAGACGATAGTTGTCTTTTATAGTCCACACACGACATTCTTTGGTCATACAAATATTTAATATCTCCATAATCATGAATAGATTTCTTCCCAATCGTGATAATTCTGCACAGATAATGAGATCATCTTTCTGAATCTGTAGTAAAAGCCTACCCAATTCACGTTTATTGTATGATTTCATACCACTAATGGTTTCCTCAATCCAACCATCAATTACAAGTTTATAACGTTCACAGAAATTATTAATTTCAAAACGCTGATTCTCTACTGTCTGCTTATCGCTGCTTACTCTAATGTATCCGTAAATCATAATTTTATTTTTTATTATTTATACTTTATAGAATATCCCATAATAACAAGAAAAATCCTTTTAGCCATATTCTATAAGAATATAAAAGAATAAATCCTTAATAAGCAGTATTTTTTATATGCAACAAATGCTATTTCTTTATTTTGAGTTTCTCCATTTTTTTAATATAAGTTCAGATTGTTCCTTTACAGCCCGATACATCGAATAATACGCAAAGCTTTCTTCCTTATACTTCATACTGCTAACAGAAGCAGTAATAGCCCATGTAACAATAGCGACAATAAAGACCACAACATACTGGAGTTTTATATGATGCCCACGTATAAACATCCCATTGATATTGGGTGGAATAACCGTTACTGGATTTTTCAACTCATTGATTTTGGCAAATATCTCATCCTGCCGTTTTAATATGCTTTCGGTATTTGCTTCAATAGTCATACGATTAAGATTATAATCGCAAACGTGCCGATAAAGATATTCAAGAAATTTGGACTTCTGCTTGAATAATTCAATAAGCTTCGGAAACCATAGCGAGAACGGCAATGTGTCCGATTGTTGCTTCCAGATATGCTTCTTCACCACTGATAACGCATCGTTCCAACAAGTACAGAAACTTTTGGCGACTCCATTATAAATGGTCTTTTCGTCAAAATCTATTTTTACAGACTGATCTGGTTTGGGAATTGTAGTATTCTGTTTTTCAATACACTCTTTTAGCTCGTTGATACTTTGGCGCAAATTTGCAAGATTTGCAGCTACTACATCTTCTTTCATTATCTTCTACGTTTTGAGGGTTTATAAAAAGGTTCGGTTCTTTGGTTATCCTTGTCTTTGTCGTCTCGCCATCCCAGTTCATTACTTGCTCCTCCACCTCCACTGGGAGTTATGGCTTGATGAGGTTGAACAACCAGTTCCGCTGCCACATTACCCAATGTAGCACAAAGGCTATTAAAACTCAAATCACGGTCAAGTTTAGAACCGGCTATACTATAGTCATTTTGACAGAATGATATGCCATGAATTTTATCAGAGTTATCTATACGATTAAAGCGTATATCTATACCCTGACCTTTGAGAATGCCAAGAAAATCATTCCATGAGCGAGATACAGCCAGTGCATCAAGAGTTGCAGAACGTAGATTATACTTCCGTAATTGATAAGGACGCAAACGACTCTTGTTTCTGGCTTTACTATTCTTAGGAGCAAAATACAGTCCATATTCTTTCGTCAAAGCCCGACATACCTTAGTATTACGTATTCTTTCATTACTATCAGAAATGAGATTGCCTTCATTGTCTATCCGATTGAACACCAAATGACAATGAGGATGTTTCGTGTCGTGATGTCGGGCTATGATATATTGAGTGTTACGAATACCCATTTGTTCCATCCATTTCTTGGCAATCTCTACCATCAGCGCATCTCCTTCTTCGTTATCAGGGAAACGGCTAATGTCCTGCGAAGAAAAAGCAAGTGATACGTGTTTCACCGGACTTTTTACTTTCGGACGCATGGACGCTTGTATCTGAAAAGAATCAGCTATGGTTTTATTGTTGATGGCACAGACACCTTCGTGTGCTAAAAGTATGGCACACTTCTTTTTGTTCTTTTGGTCATTGGCGTAATTCACTATTCCTCCGAAATCTGTTCTTGTTTTAATCTTTGCTATCATGACTATTGTTCTTTACTTGGTTGATAATTCTACCGACTTCTGATATGATTGAAAAGCATTGTTGTCTGACTGCTTCCAAACCATAAGTGTGCATCTGATGGGCTATCTGATTGACATTGTTGGCGATGCCGGAAAGGTCACGGATTGCCGATGCTATTTCCGGACTGATACGCTGACAGACTTGACAATTCATTGCCGCCTGATGGCAAAATTCATTGACAGACAATCCGGCCTGCTCCGCTTTGGATTGGATATAAATGTAGTCGTTCTCAGTAAACATTACCCGAAAACATTTGGTACGTTTCTGATAGTTCGCCAACTTAGGGCGACCGCCAAGTTTCTTCTCCTTCATATTTATCTTAACTTTCAATGTTCATGAATTGATTTTTTGAGAGTGGCTGTTCCATCCGCTTGCCGCATAGGTTTTAGTGACACTAAAACACAAACTTGCCACTCAAAAAATCTTCCTATATTTCCCCTGCTCTATTCGGCATAGCTTGCCATCTTTGATAAAGGCTTCTATCCACTTGTTTGCAGTACTTCCATTTTCACCCAAAGCTAAAACTGCCGCATCATAATCCTTCTTTGTGAAAGTATCGGGTAACATATTATAAAGGGTATTCCTTCGTGCATAAACGCCAGTCTCTTGCGAAGCGGTATAGAATCGTTTGGACTGATTTCTTGATAAATTCTGATAAATGAATACGGCATGATAAAGTAAGGTTTCGCACATATTCATGGCTATAGAATAGTCATACTCATGGCAAACCAACCGCTCTGCCCCGTCAAGTAAGGAAGAATTACGATGTACATTCTCCAAATTCCGGACAGCGGTCAACACCATCATTATACGATAAGCAATCAGTCCCATCCGTCTGACTACTCCCTGCATCTTGTTATCCACTTCGTCACAACATTCCTCATTCACACGACTGAGATATTCAATAAACTGTTCCTGCAAATCAGAGGGAAGAGAAAAGGAATAATTACCCCGCCTCACAAATTCTTTATGCAGATGACAGAATTTATCTCCCAACAGTTTGAACATGGCATTCTTGGATTGAGAAATGTCGCTTGTGGCAAACACATTTCTTATACCTCGTTTGAAGCGGATAATATAGAAACAAAAGCGACTCATCAATCCATTTTCCGCATCAGGTATCAATTTTCTTACTTGCTCTGGAGTTCCAGCCAAAGCTACCGAAACTCTCGGATTAGCTACTTCGCAATACTCCCTGTCCTTGCGCCGACTCAAACTTACCAACTCATGGTGAAATGCCTTTCGTAACACATCGGAATAGTTACCATAGTCAGACTTCAAAGTCTGGCTTAATGTGTCTCCTTCCGATTCAAACAACAGCCCGATTCCGTCATTATCCCCCAATATCTTCAAGAAAGAACTTGCGCTACTATTGGCAGGAATGACGAGCATACGCATGGGCGGTTCTGTTGGCATAGTCATTTCATCAGTTTTCTTACCTTTGATATAAGCGCTCATCGCTTCTTTGTATTCCTGCTCTAATCGTTTGGAAAGTTCATGCAAATTACGATTGATGGGAGCTACCAATTCCCGGCATAAGGTCAATGCTCCTTTTCCCATACCTGCATCTGCCACAACGAACAGATAGAGATTCAGATAAACAATGCGCTCATCGTAAACACCACAAACATTATGAAAGCAGACCGACAAACACACAATAGCCCCAATCAGTATCGTATCACGGTCATCTACTGAAATGGAATTATTGACAACCTCATTTAGAAAAGGAGGAAGATGCTCAAACACACATTCAGGAAATACAGGAAGTTCTTCTTCTGATTTTATCCATTTACCCGTTTTACCATTTTGGATATTTGGTAAAATGGATAAATGCTCTTTACTGAACGGAGCCAATGGGATTCCGGCTTGATTTGCCAAATGGAAGAAAGAACGGATAGTAATGCCTTGCCCTTTAGAGTGCAGGCAATGCGTATATTGTTGATCCGTTTCTTCCCTTTGATAGATAGGGTAAAACCTGCTGATACGGTGATAATACTCCCGTCCATTCTCTCCCAATCCATCCACAAGCGCAAAGCCCAACTCCACCCAATCTTTATAATTAGGGGCTATATCAATGGAACGTTGTTCTATCTCCCGAACAACACTTTCCACATCTTCCTCCACCTTATTATATATAGGGACAATACTTGGTGTATGTGCCTGTTGTATTTCAGAAGGGACATTCTCCCAATCTTGGGCGGAAAATATTTTCTTCGACATCATCTTTGTATTTATGGTTAATATATGCTTGTGGGTCGTAGGATAAGAAGCATGAACGAGCCACATCACTGCCGGACATATCCACTAATGGCAAACCTGTTGCTTTGATGCAGTTGGCAACAGCCTTAAAGTACCGGGAATGTTCCCAGCCTTTCAAGTCAACAGGTATTATCCACTTCAATCCATTACCAGATGGACTGACAAATAACAGTTCCGTATCAAAATACTCATGGTTGAGCAGTTGCTGTTTTAACTCCCCTATGTTATCCACATGATCGAAATCCAAACACATCAATCCTGAGTGCATAATCAGTTCCTTCTCATTACGCTTGCGAAATAATCCCGAAAAAGTACAATAGTCAAAATGAGTGGCTTTGTATCTTTTGGCTTCGGAAGAAGATAGCATCAAACGCAGGGCTTCGGTTTGTGGTTGGGCATAATGCCCGATGATATAACGATACACATCCACAATACCTACCGCCCTTATCGGTTCGATGTTTTGAATGGGCTTGCGAAAGAATGAAAAACAATAGTCTGTCGTTTCCATCATCTGATAATCTTTTTAGATTCGACAAATCGTCTGGCTTCTTCCATTAAGTCATCTTGTGTCTTATGTGATTTGTTCTTCAACCAATCATCAATCTCTGATTGCAGGAAAGCCAACGCTTTATTTATTTTATGTACGGGAATCTGTTTGGTTGATACCCATCCATAAACCGTTTGTTTGGCTGGATGTGATGGAAGATAAGCGCAAAGTTCGTCTATATCCATCCACTTAGGTGAGTTACTTGCCTGCTTATGTTGCAAGGCATTTACTTTGGATTGCAGTACTTCTACGGACTCAATCAGGTAGGACAACGCATTCGGCATTTCCTCCAATGAATTTACTTTATAGGCCATTTTTTCTTCGTATTAAAGTTTATGCCGCAAAAGTATAGGGATGCTTATAGGTGCTAAATAGGTGCTTGACCGCCACCAATCAACCGCTCATTTACCACTGACAGATTTAAGTTTCATTAATACGAGAATTTATTGGAAGACATAATAAAAGGGGAATAAACCACTATTGGGACTAACACATTCCTTATCGAAAGCTTCAATCTACAAAATACCCCTCAAAAAGCCGATGCTTCATGAGGGGTAAACGGTGGTAAGTATATGATTGGTATTACATAAGTCATTGGTGCTCAATGGTGGATAAAACCACCACAACCTATAAATCCAAATTCTCTATATGTAGTGTATTGGCGGCTTTCTCTTTTTGTTCGTTTACGATGTGCGTATAAATCTGCGTGGTTTTGACGTTAGTATGTCCCATCAAAGACTTGATAGTGTATATGTCAACGCCATTTTCCAGCAACAATGAAGCATAGCTATGACGGCCACAATGGAACAGAACCCACCGAGCACACGTCGGCAAACAAGTGACGATAAAACGTAACCCGTTTGAAATGAGCGGATTTTCATTCTTCTGCCAGATGCCGGAAACGCAACGGAGTGCGGAATATTGAGCCATTTCAGTTACCAAGCCGTTAGCCGTCAGTTACCGAAGCAAGGACAGGTAACGCACGGAAAATGAATTTGTTGTAAGTCCGTGCCGATTGCGCTGATACGCACCGTTCTGCAAATCAATGGACGCTTACTCATAAGTTAATTTTGTGACAAAAACAGTAAGCGTATGAAAGTTGAAAAATTCAAGGTGCTGCTCTACCTGAAAAAGAGCGGAACGGACAAGTCGGGCAAAGCCCCGATAATGGGAAGGATAACGGTGAACCGTACGATGGCACAGTTCGGATGCAAGCTGTCGTGCAAGCCGGAGTTGTGGAACGCGAGGGAAAGCCGTCTGGACGGCAAGAGCCGCGAGGCGGTGGAGACCAACGCGAAACTGGACAAGTTGCTGCTTGCGGTTAATTCGGCGTTTGACACGTTGGTGGAACGTGGGCAGGACTTTGACGCAACGGCGGTCAAGGACTTGTTTCAGGGAAGCATGGACACGCAGATGACATTGCTGAGAATGACCGACCGTATCCGCGAGGACTTGAAGTCGCGTATCGGCATCGACCGTGCCAAAGGAACCTATCCCGGCTATTACTACATGAGAAGGAGATTGGGCGAATTCATCGAGTGGCAGTTCAAGACGAAGGACATCGCTTTCGGGCAGCTTTCCGAACAGTTCATACACGACTATCAGAACTATGCCATGGACGTGAAAGGCTTGGCGGTGGACACCGTGCGCCACTATCTTGCTATCTTGAAAAAAGTCTGCCGCATCGCCTACAAGGAGGGGTATGCGGAAAGATGCTTCTTTGCAAATTTCACCTTACCGCAAAAGACAGAGCGTACACCGAGGGCGTTGAGCCGTGAGGACTTCGAGAAGATACGCGATGTGGAGATACCCGCATGGCGTACCACGCACATCCTTGTGCGTGACCTCTTCCTGTTTGCCTGTTATACGGGGACCGCCTATGCAGATGCGGTGAGCGTGACAAGGGACAATCTGTACACCGATGACGAGGGATGCCTTTGGCTTAAATACCGCCGCAAGAAGAACGAGCTCCGGGCGAGCGTGAAACTGCTGCCGGAAGCACTCGCCCTGATTGAGAAGTACCATGATGACAACCGCCCGACGCTGTTCCCGATGGTATACCATCCGAACCTCCGCTGGCACATGAAATCCCTTGCCGTCCTTGCAGGGGTGAGCAGCACCTTGTGCTACCATCAGGCACGTCACTCGTTCGCCTCGCTGATTACGCTGGAAGCCGGAGTGCCGATTGAAACCATCAGCCGGATGCTGGGTCATTCCAACATCCAGACCACACAGGTCTATGCCCGTGTCACTCCGAAAAAGCTGTTTGAGAACATGGACAGATACATCGAGGCGACCAAAGACTTGAAACTTATCCTTTAATCCTAAAACATTACATCTATGCGCAGTACATTTTCCATATTACCGTACATCAACCGTAACAAGGTGAAAGCTGACGGCACGACCGCCGTCCTCTGCCGCATCACCATAGACGGCAAGAGTTCCACGATGACGACGGGCATCTATTGCAGACCGGAGGACTGGAACAGCAGCAAGGGAACCATCCGCACCGTCCGCGAGAACAACCGCTTGCAGGAGTTCAAGAAGTCCGTTGAACTTGCTTATGAGGATTCGTTAAAGAAACAGAACGTGGTGAGCGCAGAGATACTGAAGAACACGTTGGCAAGGAAAGCCGTCATCCCCACCAAGCTGCTGCAGATGGGCGAAAGGGAGCGTGAACGGCTGCTTGCCCGTTCAAAGGAAATAAACTCCACGTCCACCTACCGCCATTCGGGATATTACCAGAAATACCTGAAAGACTATCTCACATCGTTGGGCAAGGAGGACATCGAGTTCAGCGACATTACGGAGGAGTTCGGCAGTTCCTACAAGGCTTTCATGAAGCGCAACAAGAATTTCAGCGCACAGCAAATCAACAAGTGCCTGTGCTGGCTGAGCAAGCTGGTGTACCTCGCCGTGGACTACGAGATACTCCGCGCCAACCCGTTGGAGGACATGGAATACGAGAAGAAGCCCGCGCCGAAGCACAGGCATATCAGCCGTGCGGAACTGAAAGCCATCCTTGAAACGCCCATGCTCGACCCGTTGCAGGAACTTGGGCGCAGGGCATTTTTGTTTTCAAGCTTCACGGGGTTGGCGTATGTGGACATCATGCTGCTCCATCCGCACCATATCGGTGTGACGGCGGACGGCAGGCGTTACATCCGCATCAACCGCAAGAAGACCAACGTGGAGGCGTTCATCCCCCTGCATCCGATAGCGGAGCAGATACTCGACCTCTACAACACGACGGATGATACGAAGCCCGTCTTTCCGCTTCCGAGCCGTGACGAGATGTGGTTCGAGATACACGAGCTGGGCGTGGCGATAGGACGGAAAGAAAACTTGTCCTACCATCAAAGCAGACACTCGTTTGGAACTTTCTTGATTTCGGAGGGCATACCCATCGAGAGCATTGCCAAGATGATGGGTCACTCAGGTATAAGGACTACCCAGCGGTACGCGGAGGTTACTGACAAGAAGATTTCAAAGGACATGGACAACCTGATGGCGATCAGAATGATGTACGGAACGGGCAAATGGTACAAAAGACAAGAACTGCCAAAAGAAACAAACATTGATAATAAATAATATGAGGCATGACAATGGAACGGGGAATAATCACAATCACAGAAAACGGGGCGGTTGCCATGCCGACCGCTCCCGTTTGGATGACGCAGCAGGAAATGTCCGATGCGTTCAACGTGTTCGGCTGCGACATCCGCAAGGCTATACACTTTATCTACAAAAACATGGAATTGTTGGAAAGCGAAACGAAGCGGTACATCAAACAGGACAACGGGATAAACTACGATGTTTACAGTCTTGAAATGGTGATAGCCGTTTCCTTCAAGTTGAGAAGTAGGGAGAGCGTGGCTTTCCGGCGGTTCATCATGGGGAAACTATATGCCGCCAATCGGAAAGAACCGTTATATTTGTTCTTTTCGCCAGCGGCATATATACGAAAAGCCCCAAGTTGTTGATACGAAGGATATACGACCAGACAAGGTAAGGAATACGACCTGATGCCGTCTGGTCGTATTCCCTTTGTTCAAATTATGGATGCCGTCTGAACGCTTCCCTATAATTGGCGGCAAGCATCCGTTCGATGTCCGATTCCTTGTATAGAATCTTGCCGCCCAACTGGTAATAGGCGATTATGCCGTTGTTGCGGTAGTCCTGCAAGGTGCGTCGGCTCACTTTCAGCCGTGCCGACACCTCCTTGTCCGTCAGGAAGCGTTCACCGCCCAATGTCGGACGGCTGTTTGCCATAAAGTTCTCGATACCGTCCAGCAGACGGTCAAGGCTGTCGCCGAACTCGGCGACAAGCGCATGGTTCTTGGTAATCATTTCACTCATGCCATTGCAGATTTAGGTTTGTTCTCCACAGGCTTGACGATGCGCAATACATCCTCCGGTCGGTAAAACACCTTGTGGTTTATCTGCGAATAAGCCAGCGTGCCGTTGTCACGCAGCGTCTGCAAAGTGCGCGGACTGATGTTCAACTGTTGGCAGACCTCTTGGTTGTCCATCCAGCGGTTTAATGACTTGCCGCCTTGCTTGGCAAGGAGTTCGTTCACACGGTCTGAGAAACGGCTGAACTTTGCCGCCATTTCCTCAAACGCTTCTTTCTGAAAAATCAATACTTCCATTGTCGATACTGTTTTTTTTACTGTTGATACTCGGTTTTGGACGCAAAGTAAATGGGCATTGCGCATCAAACGATGGGTTGGCACAATCGTGGCAGCTTGTGGCAGGGAGTGGCGTTTTCTGAGTTACTCCAAACCTATCCAACGAAATTTTGAGGGGAGCAAGTTTATGTTTTGGTGTCCCAAAACCGTCCGCTACACTTCCGAAAATGCCCCTCAGAAATGGCTGCAAATCCGTGGAAGGAAACTTGCACTCAGAAAAAACACAAAGAAGATAATACAATAAAATAGGAACAATAAATTAGAAGGAATTATAGGATGAAAGAAAATAAACCCGTTGGTTGAATTGAATTAGCGCATATTTTATTTTCTCGATTGGATGTTGTCTGGCAAAATTTACATATTGTATGAAAGTCATAGCCGCAATTTTACCTGCCATGCGAGTAAAGAACCCGCGGGATTGTTTGGCATAGTTGTGAATCATCATGAGATTGTCATTGATCTGAGAGAAGACGGTTTCAATGCGTTCCTGAGGTGTTTGTAAGCCCATGAAGGAGACCTCCAATTCTTTTGGTTCAGCCTACGCTTGCCGCAGTCATGTCGAAGGAATGGATTACGCCGCATATTCCGTAGACAGCGTGTAGTTTGTTTCCGTAATAGCATTGCCCTTGAGAGGAACGGTGTCCACAATCTGGCATTGTTCCCGTATTGTTATACTACGAATAACAAAAGTTGCTTATTTAATTTAAATTATTATCGGAACATGATAATTTTGTGGGCAAAAAACAGTAATTTTGTGTCGTAATACATCAATTAAATCAATATGGGAAAAACAGGATGTCTGAATAGATTGCGTGTTGTCATGGCAGACAAGATGCTTACTAATAAATGGCTAGCAGAACAAATGGGTATGTCGGAAATCACCGTATCGCGATGGAGATCCAACAAACTCCAACCCTCCTTGGCTCAATTAGTGGAGATTTCACGAATCCTTAAAGTTGAAGTTCAAGACCTCATAGAAATAAAATACAACGAAGAAAGTACACAACTGACAGAAGAAAATAAAATAGAGTACCGATAGAATATTTATGGCTACGATAACTCTTCAACAATACGCAAACCTAAAGAATGCCTCAATTGATGACATTCTTATCTATGCATCACGCAAGGGTCTTTTCTTCCCGAAAGCCCCCGAGCATGTGATTGACGATTCTGACCTTAGTCGGCTGGAACCTTCAAAGAGTTCGGTCAACTCTTCTGCTTCACCATACGAAGAGAGTAATGCCTTTACTTTTGAGAAGTTCCTAGACCAGAATTATGCAGAAGCCAATAAAGGTAAGATGTTTAAAGCCATAGCGTCTAAGGTATTGAACTATGGTGTATACGTTCAGTTTGATGGACATATAGGCTTTATCAAATTGGATGGACTGGCTTGGGGATTTCATAATGATGCAACAAGACTGATAAAAGAGGGCGATGAGTTAGATGTTGTAATCCTTGAATTCAAGAGCAATAAAATCCAATTAAGCAGAAAACAACTTTTGACGGATCCGTTGGTGGAGAATGCAGACAAGTTTCCTGTAGGCATGGTAGTTGAAGGTACCGTAGTAAATACTAATAAAAAACTTGCATATATAGATGTAGGCTTCGGCATAAGTGCAGACTATAAACTGACCAAAGAGTTCAAACTGACTGAGGGTTGTAAAGTTTCATGTGTGGTTACGGATATCAACATGTCAACCCATCGTATGAGTGTAATAGTTCAAGAAGTTACATCTCAGCCAACAAGTACGATAACTGTAAAAAAGAAAACAGCTCCAAACGCATATGAGCCTATTATTGGCTTCGTCAAGTTCTTTGACACAAAGAAAGATTTTGGTTTTATACTGGCAAACAACTACGGTGTTAGTTGTAATGAAACTGAACCTAATAGGATTATTGGCTTCTATCTGACGGGGAGTGAATGGAAATCTGATTCTTATCCAAGAGATAACGAATGGGTCATTTTTACTCCAAAATCGGGCCGTAGAGGCTGGAGTGCAACTGATGTCAAGCGAATTTCACCCGACTCGCATACTCTTTTAAAAGCCTTTGAGTACCGCGGTAAATTTGCTAGAATTGAGGGCTTTGACCAAAAGCACGATTCATACAACATAAATGTTATAAATAAGGTTGTTAGCATCCTTGCGAAAGACGGAGTTAATCAAATTATAGTCAATACACTAACTGACTATATAGAACTCAGCAATGCAGACCAACGTGACGCAATAATTGACGAACTGGTTTCTGATAAAGACACACGAAACTGTCTGTTAAACATAGTTACAAGTGGCATTGAGTTGAGTGAAACTGAAGGTACTGTAAGTCTGCGTAACAAAATGATATCATCTGTATTTGAAGAAGATTCGTATGATACAGATGTTATAGTCAAGCTGTGGAATGCAGGATATGATTTAGCAGACTATTTTAACGAATTAAGATATGCTCTGAACTTGTGGGCAGAATCAGATTCAGGTAAAGGCTGCAAATTTCTGGATGCCATCAAGTTGGAAGGCTTTCAGAAGTTATATTTGGAAGAACATCTGCCACTAATCAACGACAGTCTCTTATTATTGCTACGTAAGGTATTTGATGAGAAGAACCTTCCTTCAACACTTAAAGAAAGAATACTCAATGCACGAATGACAAATAGCAACTTGGATTTGTCCGATGTACAACAACTATGGACTTCCGGTTATGACTTGTCGGGCTACTATGATGTTGTCAGGACTCTTATAGCCAAGAGTCTGGATGGACATAGGACGGAGTTAAGAACCTTTCTTGGCACTATAAAGTTGGAGGGATTGTCAGTTCTGTATTCATCGGACACCTTAGGATTCAGCAGCAATGATTTCATATTATTTCTTCGTAGTGTATATGGCAAAAAATTTGCTGAATATCTTGCAAAGGCAGAAAATCTCAAGGATGAATATAAGGTTCTTTGCTTCCTTGATATCGTAGACATAAATTTACTGAACCGTATCTCATCTTGGGATGCGGTTGCAATTTGGTGCAATACACTTAAGCCCGCTCAAATGCTTGACTTTGTCAAGAATTATGTTGCGGTAGCCAATTTTGAAAACGAGAACTTCCTGGAGAAATTGGATGCCAAGCTAGTTGTAAACGCAATTAAAACAGCCGAAGAGACGGAACAATATCAACTGCTTAAAGTTCTTCCTGACGATTACGCTAGGAATCTAGTTATAGAAGAGTTTGTTGAAACAAAGCTCTACAAGCAATTTGTGAAGGAATGGTGGAATACGGAAAAGGCTGAGGTACCCTACGTTGTATTTGACCTTGAAACGGATGGCGAAACAATCAAAGAGTTCGCCTTTCTTAAGGAGGATAACATGCGCAGTTATGAATCGGAGGATCAGCTCCGTTCGTTAGGTCGTGCTTTAAATCGGCAGGATATCGTAGTAGGACATAATATCAAGGAATGGGATTTACCTATTCTGGCGAAGAAAGGAATCACAACCAACCAGTTTGTATGGGATACGCTGGAAATTGAGATCCTTCTTAACCCATGCCGATATGCCTATTCTCTACACACCAAGCACAATGCAGCGGAAGATACAGAACTCACCAATGAACTGTTTTGGAACCAACTATATCGCCTGTCAAAAGACAAATCACTTTGTGATAGCTTGAGAGATTTCTTACCAGCGCAGATTAACAATATTCTTGCCACTCTTCAGCAGGATATATATGCTGAATACTTTAAGAAGACTGCTAAAACATCCAAACAATTCTTTCAGGAATTGCGTTCTCTTGACTCAGAGGTGGAGAAAAAACTCAAAGAGATTGCCAAGCTGGGCACAGTAAGTAACTCTGATGCGGAGCGTGTGCTTCTGATTGCTCCAAAAAGTCTGTGGCCAAGAATAGCGCAATATATACCTGTGCAATATCCTTCTGACGCAACCGAAGACTACAAGGAAATCAACAGAGAAGTCCTAGATGAACATTCGTTAAACAATAAGTTGTGGAACTGCGTGCTAACACGTTTCTGTGACATATGTGCTACGCCACTCTTCTGCAACTTGGCTCAGTATCTTCGTGTGGAAAACGAGGGATCAAGTAAGATTACATTCACCGAAGATAGTTTGGCAGAGTATCTTACTAAGCCGAAGAGTAACATAGATTGCATTGATATCGATTCGTTCTCAGACAAAAAAATATATGATAACAAGTATGCTCGTATTTTTACCATAGGTGCGGAGCTTCAAGACCGCGTCCATAAATGCAAGGAGGCGAAAGAATGGAGTTTCAGAGAACTTATTGACAAGGAATGTAAGCTTCCTATGTCAATGGCTTCGAGTAACATTGCATTATTGACAGATGCAGATAAGACAAAACTTGGTATTGTTCAATCAGAATTAACAGCAAACGTATGGGCAGAAAGACAATCTAATGGTAATTTCGCCATCTATCAGAATTTTCAATATCAGAAATATAGGAATGCGTTCTTAACTCATTTCGCCCCTGTGATGCCCGAGTTGGTGCCTTGGAAACTAAAGGGACAAGATGTTGCCGATTCGAAGCTATATATGGTAAAAAGTCAGGGCACTACGTCGTTAGATGCTCCATCTTTCAGGGTAAGTCCTGCCTCAACAAACAGAAAAGCATATTGGAATTACCAAATGACTTTACTGGCGAAGATACATGAACAGAATCCATTGCAGCCACTGATCTATATAATCAATGACGATAAAGAACTTGGTAGTGTAGAGGAATATGCCCGTAGTTGTGGATACTATGTACCTGCCACAGGTAGTGGCTTCCGTAAACTAGAGTATATTGGTACCCGCAGCAATGGTTTGGTAGTTATTACAAAAGAACAGTTCTTGGCAGGAATTGGTAATTATCGCTCTGACAAGGCGTTCTGTTACGTATGGGACAATATGGATATTGACCGTTATCTTATCATGTGGGACAAACTTCCATTCGAAGGAGACTATGAGGATGGTGCAGAAAGTGATGAAGATGAAAAGTTCAAACGAACAACGGCTAGACAGTGCATACTGGCAGCATGGCCTATCTTTGAGCATTACTGCGCATTGGTGATGGCCAACCATAAGGACACCAACTTTTATATCATAGACCCATACTTTGAGGATTATTCTGGTCTGGCAAAAACTTGTCACGCCAGGGCTTCCGTATTCACTCTATGGAACAATGAAGAAGTTTATCGTGAATCTTTAGAAAAGGCAGGATTGTTCTTCAAGGACACACGTGGTATTGAAGAGCAGCTTGACTCTGCGTATCTCAAGAAAGTAATACTTGACAGTTGGGGATATGAAGATTGGAGAGAAGGTCAGGAACCTATCGTTAAGCATATGCTTGAAAAGAAGGGAGATTGCATAATTTCTATTCCTACAGGAGGTGGCAAATCCATTTTGTTCCAAGGTCCTGCGCTTGCTCGTGCCATGACTTCAAACAGATTGACACTTGTAGTGAGTCCTTTGCGAGCTCTCATACAAGATCAGGTCGAGGAACTGCATGCGAAAGGGTTTGTCTGCAACGTAGATTACCTTAGTGGTGACCGTATGCAAGCTGAAACGCAACAAATTTACCGCAGAATTCAATCAGGTGAGATAGCTTTGCTGTATATCACTCCTGAAAGATTCCGTGTGCGTTCGTTCATGGATGTTCTTTATCAGAGACTTCAAATGGATAGGGGTCTCGAATATGTAGTTTTCGACGAGGCGCACTGTATTTCTCAATGGGGACAGGATTTCCGTCCTGATTACAGGAATGCGGTTCAGTGGTGTGTTGACATGAAAAATAGCAAGAATGAATTTGATATAATGGTTGCCATGTTCTCTGCCACTGTGACCACCCAAGTCGAACAAGACTTCAAGTCGTATTTCCCTGACATTGTACGACTGGGGCAGAAACCTGAAGAGTATAATCCTATAAGAAAGCATATTAGCATTTCTTTTTCCGTAACAAAGGGAAAGAACAAGAAAGATCAAGGACATGACCTTACGGCACGTGTAAATGCCATTAAGGACTACATCGAAGACAACAAAATCGATTTTTCAAAGAGTTGCATGCTTGTATTCTGTCGTACTCATAACGAGTGTGAAGATACGGCAGAAGCACTGAATGAACTATGTAAGGCTGCGCCTGAAGGTTCTTTATTGGCTTCTTGTGCTGAGCATATCAGCTTTTTTCACGCAGGCCTAGATTCAACCCAAAGAAGCGATATCTATCGCCAGTTTAAAAACGCAGAAGAAGATCATGTGCCAGAAGACGAGCGCATAAACATACTTTGTGCGACAAAAGCCTTTGGTATGGGTATGGATATTCCCAATGTCCATTATGTAGTGCATTACAACCCACCAGCAGTCCTGGAAGATTATCTTCAGGAGGTAGGTCGTGCTGGTCGTGATAAAGGTATGTATGAAGCTGCTTTTCCTGACCGTAGTCAGATTCCGGCTTTGTGTATAACCTCTCCTGATGATTTCAGACATTTGAAAGATCTATTGGTTCGTAGTCAGATGAGTTGGTCAGATTTAACTGATTGCAAGGATAAAATTTTGGCGTTCATTCGTAGATTCAAAACAATTGAGCAAGTAAAACTCAATCCAATAGTTGTGCCATATAACATCTGGATTAAGAATGAAGAAAACGGCAAATTTCTAGATACAACGGCATCACGTCTTGCGTTCCATTGGCTGGAGCATATTGGATATGTTAAGTTGAAGTACCTCGACTTAGCATATTTTGACATGACTATATCAAATAGAGAATTTCCTACTCAGAGTCAGAATTCAATTAATCTATTTGGAACATCTGTCGGGTATGGCAGACGGTATCAACAAACGCCTTCTCACGAGGCAGCTAAGCTGGTGTTCGATTATCTGAAGCTACATGCTGAGAAGTTGGAAGAGAATTCACTGTTTCCCATTTCTGAGATGCGTAGGAGCTTTAAGCCGTATAAGCTTTCGTTTGTCAAAATCATGAATGCCATTCTGGATTGTATGAAGTGTAATCTCCTGACACTAAACGAACAGATGCGTTGTGAACTTAAGGCGCGCCGTTATGGAGAGACGAGATATATGGTCAAGCATAACCAGAATATTTTCGCACTTCATATCGCAATGGATGGAATACGGAAACTGTTGTCTGATTGCAAGATAGGTGTGGAGCGAGAACTTGATATGAATGAGCGTGAATACATTCAACGTCATCTAATGGATGAGGTCAATTATGATGGACTCTTGAAAACAGAGACTAAAAAACGCAGAAAGAAAGAAGAGACTATAATATATATGCCATGGAAGGATGAACACAGCAATCCTCCCAAAGGCTGCGTGACCAAGGCCGATACCTTTAAGAACGATATACAGAAAAGAGTTGCCGTGGGAATGTTTAACATCCTGCGATATGTACCAGGTGTGACCTTTCGTATAATAAAGACGGAAGAGGATGTGCTGTATCATATTATGGTGAAGGATGAGCGTTGGAAGGATTTTGTCGATAATATGGAAACTGATTGTTTGGAATGGCTTCGCTTCATCACAGAAAATACCGGAGCATTCTGTTGGGCAGAGAAGTTGCTGGAAATGAACTTTCATGATGATGGTGATAAGTTCGGATATTTCGACAAACTGCTTTCAGTTCTTGAAATACTCTCATATATAGAGCACACTCCATTGATGAATACAGGTATAGAGGTTCAAGCCACAGAGTTCACAGAATCTCCTATCGATGAAGGTATTGACGAAAAGTCACCCATGCACGATTATCGAAGAGAATTTGATACACTTGAGAAAGTAAAGAAGGTCAGACTCACTGCAATGAATATATTCTCTATGCTTCCAAGTGAAAAGCAAAGCGAATATATTCGTAAATATTTTATGTGCAGAAACTATGAAGATTATTTGGCCTTGGTGGGCGACTATGCACCTGAAAATTCCAACATCCTTAACGAACTTACCGAAGAGGCTTTGAAGATGGAAGAAGATAGACTAAAGGGCAACCAAGAGCAGCTGAGCATATACAATCAGCCTCGAAACGTAAATGTGAATGTACTTGCCGGACCGGGGTCTGGTAAGACACATGTCCTTACACTGCGCTGTGCCAAACTTATCTACAAAGAACATGTAGTGCCGAGCCATATTCTTGTCTTGGCATACAATCGTGCTGTGGTTGTTGAACTAAGGAATCGGCTGGACAGTTTGTTTACCAAACTGGGATTGAGTCGTATCGGGCATCTGTTGCACGTACATACATTTCATGCACTTGCAAAAATCTGCATGGGTGGAAAATTAGACAATCTCCCAACAGAGTTGTGGGAACAACATTTTCTTAATTTTGTAAGGAATGACGCTGCTGCGTTTCAAGCTATATTCCCCCAAATTGAGTATGTGTTGGTTGATGAGTTCCAAGATATTACGAATCCACGTCTAGAAACATTGTTTGCTATCCATAATTTGTTTCCAGATGCGAAATTCTTTACTATTGGTGATATAAACCAAAGTATCTATGGCTTTGATAGAGTTCCTAAAGACAATTGTGGACGACCTATAAGTTTAACTCCTGAACAGTATGCACAGGTATTGAATCCTCAACCCTATTATGATAGGCTGAATAACGCGTTGGCTCCTGTTCAGTTGGGTATGTTCACGAACTATAGATCATACCAAAAGATTTTGGATTGTGCTGCAATATTCATTCCAGAAGAGCGTAAGCATAATCTTCCAAAATCTTCTGCAGAACTCATGAAACATGAGCCACAAGAGCCATATACAATATTCACAGATGCTAGCTCGGCAGGTTCATCATGGAATGAAGATCTGCCTTCATTTGTTGCCAATGTATTGCAAAATAATGAAAAGGCTAAGATAAATGGTGAGGACTATAAAATCTTCAAGACCATTGCTGTCTTCTTTAGGACAAACAACGAAGTATATCAAGGTTATGCCTTGATAAGAAACACTCTGCCTGATGGTGTAAGAATCAGAATACAAGGTGCTAGTGTTTGTGAACTTTGGCGTGAAAGGGAAATTTATAGCCTGATAGATTTGCTGCAAAAATATCCTGCAATAGAATTAGAATCAGAAACAGGCGAACGTATGAAAATTTATCTCCAAAAGCTAATGACTGATCATCCTTGCTGGAGCCAGTTCTACATCGACATAGCCTACACTCTTGTGCTAAACTATCTTGAGTCTATTAGAACGGATGAAGATGTCCATACATATGGAGATCTTGCATTGTATATTATGGATGTAGCAGGAAATGATGATGGCGGTCATGTGTATAAGATTTATGACAAGTTCAAGAATGAGCGTATACTTAAAGAAGATAAACTTACTATCATTCTTACAACGATGCACAAGGTTAAAGGCCTTGAATTTGATGCGGTTATTATAACTCCATCATATATCGGGCTACCTTTGAAACTACGTCGTGTATATCAACCGGGTCAAGCCATAGTAATTGATGATGCGGCAGATATAGAAGAAGAGCGAAGGCTGATGTTCGTTGCTTATACTCGTGCAAAGAAATATCTGCATGTGTATAAGGGAGACCGAGAATGTGCCTTGGAGCAGAGTAACATTTATACCACAGATAATCAGTCTGAGGCTCTTATCTTTGAGAAAGAACCTGGTCTTGATAAGTATTATTTGTCGTATACAACGTCAGATGGCATGCAACAACCTGGTGGATGTGCAGAATACATAGAAAAAGAAGTTAAAATAGACGATCCTGTTAATATTGTACGTTATTTTAAAGACGGCAAATACTATCTATATCATAACAATCACTATATTGGCCGTTTGTCGGGTGGAAGTAGAATAGCCAAGATGGCCAGTAAAAATAATCTCGCATGTATTAATGGTTTTTTTGTTAGCGACATAAGTGTTTGGAGATTGGAAGACAGTGAAAAAGCAGATAAAAAAAGTGGTACAGATTTTACTCGAAATTGGCAATCAAAAGCTCGTGGGAAAGGTTATGTACTTATTGTACAGATAGCAGGTATTGGACAATAAAGCAATAAGTTATGAATCAAATAAAAGAAAGGCTACAGAAAGACTACAATCTTGCGGTTGTATTCTTTAATGACAAAGATTATGAATCTTTCTTCGTTCACATACGACCATCCATTGAACTTATCTGTAAGTTTATTATTTTGGATACAGTCGGTGATAACGAGGATGGACATGATGTCCTTGAAGGTAACCAAGTAATCATTGGGGGTAGAGGTGTTGAATATAAAATCAAAATTGATAATAATTCCCGTAGACCTACAGGGAGTGCTTTGGCCATAGTGGCACAGAATGCACTTTTCTATAGCCATAAGGAGCTACAAGCCTCTTTTCTTGACAATGACAAAAAGAGAGTCAAGAAAGGCATTGAATCCTATCGTAATGTATTGTGCAGCTATATAGTGTTGCGAGCGAACTTGGAAGTCATACTGGTAGTTCAGGCTTGTCTTTAGAGAGCCAGGCGAACTTTTGCGCATCATTTTTTGAGGGTTATTTTGATTTTTTAAAGACAAATAGACTATTGTCAGCTGATAGCATAAACTTTCTTTTGGATTTGAATGGTTTTTTATCAAACAACTCTAACCATGAAGAAATGGAGAAAGTTAGATGCGAGTATGAGAAGGCTATTCAAGAAAGAGACCAAAAGCAAGAACAGATAGAACAACAGAATAAGCAGATTGCAGAGCAAAAGGCTGAGCTTGAAAAATTAGATGCTTCTGCAAAAACGGAGAAGAATCGTACTGATAAATTGTCAGAGCAACTTGAGAATACCCTCAGTGAGTTAGAAGCACTAAAACAAAGAATAGCAGAGTCAGAATCAGACACGACTTTTGATACCATCTCTGTACCAAAAGCCTCAAATGTTGTTGATGACGAAATAGAACATGATGCTGAAAAATCAATTGAAACCCCTATAACTCTGTCACAAAGATTAAAGGGATGCAATACGAATTGGCCTGTAGAAGAGGAATCTTTGGATGATGACCAACTTGATCTTATTGACCATACAATCAATAGTTCAATGTTGGTGTCAGGATGCGCCGGTAGCGGCAAGTCAGGCATTGCGATGCACAAGGCTGCTCAAATAGCAGGTATGGGCTATTCGGTTATTCTGATCGCCCTTACAAAGTCATTGACTGGCTTTATGGGAGTTGGCTACACCTCGCAATCATATAAATTCTATTATCACTATCAGTGGAAATGGTTGGGAATGCCATCTGCCGACTATATCATAGTCGATGAAATTCAAGACTTTGAGCTTAAAGAAATTCGGGAGTTTATGAGTGCTGCCAAAAAGCATTTCCTATTCTTCGGTGACTCAGCTCAGTCCATCTATACTCGTTTTGGTAAAAAGACTCTCTCTATTGAGGCAATTTCAAAATTAACTGGACTTAAGGAACTGAAGTTATACAACAACTATCGACTGCCAAAAAATGTTGCTCAAATAACTCAAAAATACGTTGGTGTTAATGTAATGCCATATCAAGAGAAAGTATATTTGAATAAGGAAAATGATTTTCCTCATTTTATACATTATAATTCTTATGAAGACCAAATAGAGGCAATCGGAAAACTTATAGAGCAATATGATGGAAAATCAGTTGGGATCTTGCTCTACAGTAATGAGTTAGTACTTAAAATGAGTGAAGCATTGACAAAACGTGGTCTCAATATAGAATACAAGTGTAAGACTGCTGCAGATGACAGACGAGGACAAGGCAATCTTCATTTTACCAATACTTTACCAAAGGTGTTGACATATCATAGTGCAAAAGGATTGCAATTTGATGTGGTAATAATTCCAAAATTTGAAGGTGCGATTACAGAAGAACAGCGAAAATCACTCTATGTTGCCATGACACGTACAATGCATCATCTCTATGTCTTATATAGTACAGATAAACTTGCAGAACCACTAGATTTAGTTCCTGCCAATTATTATAAAAAAATTTAGTGGTATATGCAATGATACGAGGACGAATAGTAGCAATTGTTTTACTGTATAGAACAAGAGCATCGGACAAAAACACGTAAGTCACATTGACCTCTTGCTCCTGCTTGCCTTCGGCAACAAGCGGCGTGCATTGGAAAAGCTGGCGACTACGACATAAGCAGTCATGGAGGAAGTGCGCAAGGCAGCGGAAGCCAAGAACATGGAAGCGTTGGATAACTGGGTACACCATCTAAGAAGCTCATGGATGCTGATAAAGGCGGAACAGCCGCTGAAAGTACTGTATGATGCCATCCATAAGGAGAGCGTATCGGATGAAGAATTGAATGCAGCCGTCGGTGCTGTATTGGCACAAGGCAAACTGATTGTAGATTTGGCAAGGAAGGAGGCGGAACGATGGGACGGATAATCGTGGTAGAGGACAATCCCGTATTTGCCGACTATGTATGCCGTCTGTTGGCAAGCAAAGACTTCCAAAGTGTCAGCACTTTCAACTGCAATGACGCACGGAAGCTGTTTGCCAAGATGCAGGAGGATGACATCGTGCTTGCCGATATGCGCCTGCCCGACGGTGATGGTATCGCCCTGCTGGCAGAACTGCGGAAACAAGTCAGGAACAATCCCTACATTGTCATGACCGAACATGGCGACATTCCCATCGCCGTCCGCTCGTTGAAACTGGGAGCGGAGGACTTCATTCCAAAGAACCTGTTGGAAATGAACCTGCCGCCCCTGCTTCGCAGCCTGCAAAAAAGGGCGGAACAGCAAGACGCGCCCATTCTTGAACGTACCAGCGAAGCGTTCAGAAAGATATACGACAAGATAAGGCTAGTTGCCCCCACGAACATGAGCGTCCTGATACTGGGCGAGAGCGGCACGGGCAAGGAACACATCGCCGAAAAGATACACGCAAGGAGCAAACGGACGGGAAAGCCTGTTGTGCCAGTTGACTGCGGCCTGCTGTCAAAGGAGCTTGCCGCATCCGAGCTGTTAGGGCACGAGAAAGGGGCGTTCATGGAAGCCGACAGCAAGAGACAGGGCGTTTGGGAAGATGCGGATGGCGGCACGTTGTTCCTCGACGAGATAGGCAACCTGCCATTGGAAGTACAACAGATGCTGCTCCGCGCGTTGGAAGCCAAGCGGTACAGACCCACGGGCGGCAACAAGGACAAGAAAGCCGACGTGCGCATCATTGCCGCCACCAACGAGGACTTGCAGACAGCCATTGCCGAAAAGCGTTTCCGGGCAGACCTCTACCAACGGTTGAAGGAATATACCATACAAATACCGCCATTGCGAGAGTGCCGCGAGGACATAATTCCATTGGCGGACTTCTTCCGGCAACTTGCCAACGAGGAATTTGAAAAGCAAGTGAAATGCTTTGACGCGGAAGCAAGGAAACAGATGCTCGCCTATACGTGGGGGTGGCAACGTGAGGGAACTGAAACGAGTTGTTCGCATGGCGGTGCTGCATACCGAAGGTGGTACGGTTATAGCGGACAAATTAGAATTTGACGAAATGCCATTGGCAACCAATGCTTCATTGGCACTAAACGATATGGAGAAGAAACAAATCATCCATGCCTTGGAACAGGCAAAAGGCAACCGCACGTTGGCGGCGGCATTGCTCGGCATCGGGCGTACCACGCTTTACAACAAGATAAGATTGTACGGCATAAAGTACAAGGAATGGGATAGGAACACCGCAGGTTTGAATAGGTTGCCCGACTTCGGAGGGGCAACCCGGCGGCAAGGTTTTCGGAGTAACCCGAAACGTTTTGAGTAACTCAAAACATACCTTGCTGCT
>ERZ777011.1518-NODE-1518-length-23645-cov-3.868673_pt1 | contig 23645 bp, 21 predicted proteins | sample MGYA00374964_ERZ777011 | MGnify/ENA primary metagenome ERZ777011 (study PRJEB29310, sample SAMD00008975) | mouse gut metagenome | study: EMG produced TPA metagenomics assembly of the Metagenome analysis of fecal microbiota from mouse which was promoted... | reverse complement strand
CCGCCTTCCGTCTGGCTTCTTCCTCTGCCTTCCGTCTGGCTTCCTCTTCCGCCTTCCGTCTGGCTTCTTCCTCTGCCTTCCGTCTGGCTTCCTCTTCCGCCTTCCGTCTGGCTTCTTCCTCTGCCTTCCGTCTGGCTTCCTCTTCCGCCTTGCGCCTTGCTTCCTCTTCCGCCTTCCGTCTGGCCTCTTCCTCCGCCTTCCGTCTGGCTTCTTCCTCTGCCTTGCGCCTTGCTTCCTCTTCCGCCTTGCGTCTGGCTTCTTCCTCCGCTTTCCGTCTGGCTTCTTCCTCTGCCCTCCGTCTGGCTTCTTCCTCTGCCTTCTTGCGGGCTTCTTCTTCGGCCTTCTTGCGGGCTTCCTCCTCCTTCACCCGTTCAATCTCTCTCTTTTCCTGCTCCTTAAGTTCTGCAAACTTATTCCGGATTGCCTCTGCTTTCCGTGCCTCAGCAGCCAGACGATCTTCTTCTTCCTTCTTTGCTGCCTCGTATTTCCTTTCGTCCTCATCATCTGAAAACTCAATATCATACATACTCTTAACATTACTCGGATCCAGATTCTTCGGCTCCACCGGTATGACATTTACAACATTGCCCTGTTCATCCAATACCGGTTCGTCTGACACATCTGAATTCTTTGCAAATGGTCTGGCTGCTTTCTTCTCCTGAGAATCTCCGCCTAAAATATCCTCTGACAGACCAAGACCGCCTTCCTCACCTATATCTAATGTTTCACCGGAAAGGCCAAAATTATCCAGCGTTTCGCCAGCTTCTCCGTCTCCTTCTAACGTGCCGCCGATACCCTCTAAACCGGAAACACCCTCCAGTCCTGCCTGTACCTCTGCCGGTTCTTCGGCCTTATTCTGCGGAACCGGCTCCGGTTCCTTCTTCGGAGCTGCTTCTGCCGGTTTCGGTTCAGCCGCCTTCTCTTCTTTTTTCAATTTATCCTCATCTGGATTCCACGGACGGAACTTCTGAGTTGTCTGAGTCGGATTTGGTTTACCGGATACCTGCTGCTGCATCTCCTGTTCCTTTGCAAGCCTGGCTGCCTTTGCTGCCTTTTCCTTCTCAACCTGTGCCTTTACTGCTGCAATTAACGCATCTCTCTCATTCATACTCTTAATTGACGCTCCTTTCCATACATTATATATTCCCCACGCCATCACCTGATAGCTGCTGTTCCTGCTCATCCTGGTAAGTCTTAACCATCGCCTGTGTAATCGTACTTGCACCAACCAGATTCATTAAATACTCATCCAGATCCAATTCTTCCGGAACGGTCTGTACTGGTGGAAGCCCATGCTTATGTTCCTCTTCTAACCGCTCTTCTTCGATCAGCTTCATCAGCTTCTCTAATCGCTCTTTCGGGCTAAGATCTTCTTCTACATGTAACAGTTTCGGCTGATACGGTTTCTCTTCCGAATCTTCCGTCTTACTTTCTTCTTCCTTTTTCTCGATCCCATCCGGTCTTGTTATGGTGTCACTTTGAAAGGATACAGGTTTCTGCAATTCTTCCGCTACGGAAGCTTCAATATCCGCTACAGATTTCATTACCGATTCAATATACGCAGAAACATCTTCTGTTGGGGAATCTGATACGCACTGTATCTCTCCGGCCGGCTTCTCCTGCTGCAACGATGATACGGTTTCTTCTGATCCTGTATTCCCTATTCCCTTTGCAGTGGAATCTGTTTCTTCCTTTTCAAATGATTCAGATATCTTCCGTTCAATCTCAGACTGTTCTGCCTCTTCTGCCGGCACCGTGTGTTCGATTACTCCCTGCGAAGCCGCCTTACTGTGCTTTCTGCCAAACGGCAGCTTAAAACCCGTTCCTTTCTCCTTCGGGACCGGTTCTTCTGTTCCATCATCATCCTCCATCTGGAGAATGACCGGTTCCGGCGGGTGCACCCGCAACATATCCTTTGCAAGCTGCACTTCTTCAATTTCTAGAATAGACGCATAAGTCTCCAGATCTTCCTCGGCTTCCATGATCGGAAACCGAAAATAGGAATTACTGATATCATACTCATCCTTCTTCAACGCCTCTGCCAAAGCAGAATATGGAGACTGACGAAACGCTGCCATAATATGAATGCACTCATCCTTCATCTCATTTTTTCTTCCAAGAGATGCATACAAAAGTGCAAGCTCAAATCCCCATTCATCCGAATACTGCTCTTCACATGCCTTTTGTAAGATTCCAAGAAGTTCACCGGCATCCACACGCTGTGCTTTCTTGATCATATATTGCAGATACAGGGTTCCGATATCATCGGCAACTGCATTGTAAGCATAAAGCTCATAATACTGTCCAGCCCGCTGAAAATATCCCATTTTTAAATACAAATGAACTAAATCATAGATAATCCGGTTTCCCTCCGGCGCCATAATATGCGCACGCACCAGCGCTTCCCGAGCTTCATAAAACCGGTCATTTTCTAAATAGACCTTTCCGCAGCATCGCAGGAACTGCGGATTCAAAGACTGGAAAATGTCCTGTCCTTCCAGGATATCCAATGCTTCACCATATTGCCTTGTCTCAGTAAATTCCTTTACCTTCGTTACAACTGCATAGCTGATGCCCAACTCATAACACCCCACATTTTCACTATTTCAAGTTTAACACATCGAATTTTCATTTACAACCTGTAACCTATATGTTTTTAATGATTATGTGTAATTTTTACGGAAACAATTAGTAATAATGACGAATAAAAATCCTGCTGCCAGTCCGCCGATATGGCCGGCATTATCAACATTAACCGAGACAAATCCGCCATACAGGGAAGCGATACACATGAAAATGACCCGGCGAAGTGAGACGCCCGGAATCTTTCCCTTCCAGAACAGTACCATTGCCAGCAGCGCACCGGTCAGTCCGAATATGGCGCCGGAAGCACCGATGGATCCGCTCGGGTTCATCTGCATGCCATGAATCCATGCAGAAAACAATCCCGCCGCCAGTCCGGAACCAAGATATATGATGCTGTACCGGATCCTTCCCAGCGCAGGCTCCAGATAAAGTCCCAGCGCAAACAGCACTAACATATTATTGAATAAGTGGTCCCAGCTTCCGTGCAGAAACATGGAGGTAAACAGACGATAGATCTGTCCCTGTCTTATCACCAGTTCATAGGAATCCTTACCGGCCTCGATCCACCTGGTATAGGTGCCGGTCACAATCGGAAACAGGAAACAGAATACGTTGATCACGATAAGAATTCCCGTTATCCATGGAATAGATTCCCGGTTAATGGTACTCCGTTTTTTCTCCACCGGCAATGCTTCAAAGGCCTGGCACAGCCCGTCAAATTCCATCGGCTGATGCTCAAAGCAATACATGCGGTTCTGATCCTCGGCAAACAGCCAGAGATTCGGCGTGGTATCTACATCATCCAGGAGCTCCTGCGGAAACAGGCCATCCTTCCGGCACAGGATACACATATGATAAACACGGGTAAAGCCCTGCTCCTCATAATGCTTCTGTAATCTCTCCCGCTTTTTCTGCAAATTCTCTACGCTGGAAAGACGATTTCCCAGCAATACAACGTATATTTCTGTCTCTGCCCGCCGGACAAAGATATGGGGATCCTCTTCCCATTCCTGAATATATCCCTTTCTCCGCATACACTGCACATACATCTGTTTCATCCCATTACTCCTGCTGTCCCTTGTCACAGAGCGGTCTTCCGGCCTGCTGCCATCTGCTGTTCCACCAGAGGCAGAAAGGCAGCCGGTTCTTCAATGATCCAGTCAGCACCTGCCTCTTCCAGCACCTGTCGTCCCCGAAAGCCCCATGTAACGCCTATGCAGGCCAGTCCGGAATTGCGGGCAGTCGCCACATCCACATCGGAATCTCCCACATAGACTGCCTCCTCTGTTTCTGCCCTTAATTCTTCCAGCGCTTTCTTCACACAATCCGGCGCCGGTTTCTTCCGTATGCCTGCCGACTCGCCGATCGCCACAGATATGGTTTCAGCAAAATAATCTTCTTTCAGTTGTTTTACTGCAGCGTCAAATTTATTCGATACGATTCCCAGGCGGTATCCACGGTCCTTCAATTCTTCCAACAGTTCAGGTATCCCCGGGTATGGAACCGTCCGATCCTGCAGGTGCCGGGAATAATATTCCCGAAAGCTTGCAAGACAAGGCTCATAATCCGGATTTTTCAATCCTTCCGGCAAAACCCGTTCCATCAGCTTACCGACTCCATTCCCCACTGACAGACGAACCTCCTCTATCGTCTTGATCGGATATCCGTATTCTGTCAGTGCATGATTAACTGCCGCCTGGAGATCGCCCAGCGTATTTAACAGCGTACCATCCAGATCAAATAAAATCGTTGTAATTGCCTTTCTATTATCCACGGACTGCATCTTCTTTCCTCTCTTCTCTTTCCAGTAACCTACAGTATAGCATTATCCGTCTAAAATCACAAATCCTATTATGGTCTTTGCGACATCATTGACTGTGAAACCGCATGATTCCAGCCCCGAAGCAGTTCCTCTCTCTGGCAGGCGCTTCGCTTCGGTACAAAAGACCGTTCCTTCTGCCAGTTACCCCTGATATCTTCTACATTCCGGTAATATCCGGTTCCAAGACCTGCCAGATAGGCAGCTCCCAGCGCTGTGGTTTCAATGCACTGGGGTCTCAGAATCTCCGCCTGCAGAATATCCGCCTGGAACTGCATCAGGAAATCATTTGCACTGGCCCCGCCATCCACCTTCAGGCAGGAAACCTTGTCAATCCCTGCCTCCTGCTCCATCAAAGTTACTACATCATAGGTCTGATATGCCAGTGCCTCCAGTGTTGCCCGTACAATATGACTGCGGTTCGTCCCTCTTGTAAGTCCGGTCAGGATCCCTCTGGCATACGGATCCCAGTAAGGCGCTCCAAGTCCTACAAATGCCGGAACCAGATATACACCATTGGTATCCGGTACAGAACTGGCGATCTGCTCTGATTCTTCAGCAGTAGAAATCAGACCCATTTCATCTCTTAACCATTGAACCGCTGCCCCTGCTACAAATACAGAACCTTCCAGCGCATAGGTGATCTGTCCATTCAGGCCCCACGCAATGGTCGTCAGCAGGCCATGTTTTGAGAATACCGGTTCCTTCCCTACATTCATCAACAGAAAACCACCCGTACCATAAGTATTCTTCATTTCTCCGCGTTCATAGCAGAGCTGTCCGAACAGGGACGCCTGCTGATCTCCTGCTACTCCGGCGATCGGAATCGAGCCGCCAAATATAGAAGGATCTGTTTCACCATATATATAACTGGAATCATGAACCTCCGGCAGAAGCTCTGGCGGAATATCCAGCAATTTCAGGATGTCTGTATCCCATTGCTTTTCCGTGATATTATACAGCATAGTCCGGGCCGCATTACTATAATCCGTTGCATGTACCTTTCCCCTGGTCAATTTCCAGATCAGCCAGGTATCCACCGTGCCGAACAGCAGCTCGCCCCGTTTCGCCCGTTCCCTTGTTCCTTCCACATGATTCAGGATCCACTGAAGCTTGGTCGCCGAAAAATATGCATCCACCCGCAGTCCGGTCTTCTGAAATATCATGTCACCATATCCCTGGATTTCCAGCCAGTCACATAATTCAGCCGTTCGCCGGCACTGCCATACAATGGCGGGGCAGACCGGCTCTCCCGTATTCCTGTCCCAGACTATGGTAGTCTCCCGTTGGTTCGTGATACCGATTGCCGCAATATCCGGATAACCCACACCGATCTGTTCCATCGCTTCTCTTGCAACTCCCATCTGGGTAGACCAGATCTCTACCGGATTATGCTCCACCCAGCCGGTTCTGGGATAATACTGCTTTAATTCCTTCTGGGCCACACTTACGATTGTACCTGTACGATCAAACAGAATACAGCGGGAGCTTGTGGTTCCCTGATCCAATGCCATCAAATACGCTTTCATACTGCCTCCCCGTCCTTTGTGATGAGAAAAAGAAAAGGGGATAGAACACCCCTTTCCTTTTCCCGCCTCATTTACTTTTCATACAGATCATGATTCAAAAATATTCTGAACCTTCTCGATAACAACTTCCTTCATATCGCCGCGCGTCTTTTCATACTGCAATGCCGACTCCAGTGTCTGCAGTAATTCCATACGGGAATCCGGATCAATATCTTTAATATATTCTTTGATCACAAGATTCTTCATTTCGGTAACATTACTCAACCCTGCCATCTTCTCTAACATTTCTTCATAATTGAAGCTGAGATCATTCTTAATCTCTGCTTCCTTTCTGGCACAAATGTCGCACTCTGCATCACTGACCTTATTAATACAGCCACAGACGCAGGTCCATATCATACCATTGGACTGATATTTGACAACTGCATCAATGCCACGCTTCTTCTTCAGACTCTCTAACCGTCGATAAGACAGAGTGGTGCTGATCGGCAATTCATCACAGGCAACTACCTTTCTTGCCGTTACATACTTGCGTACGATCACCTTCGCATCCTTGATCATCTTTACTTCCCGTTCCTTGATATCACATTCCACCCAGTCAGCTTCTAATTGTGAAATATTATTCTTCTCAAAGGTAAAATCCATATCCCGGAGTACGACCTTCTCATCATAATAGGTAGTAAGCTCCACATCAGCGCGAATAGCACGGATCTCTTCATTCCGGTAATTCATGAAGATCGGCGAGATCCGGGTGGTATTCTTATCTGCACGGATCCGGACCTGTACCGGACGGAGCAGCATCTTCGTGTAGTAATTCGTTACATACAGATCCTGATGGACGCCTTCATATTTTCGATTCTCCTTCTCCTTCACCAAAACTGCAGTACCGGTTGCAATAATACCGATGGTGTTATTGTTCGTAATACTGCTTGTCAGTTCATTATACCGGAGCGTAATGCCGATTACCGCATTCGCTCCACGCTTATTCGCCTCTTCTTCCAGCATACTGACTGCAGTCTGGTGTACCTGTGCCAGGCGCTTGGTCATTGCCTTACTTTCCTTCGCATCCATCTCCAGACTTCCCGTAAACTCCTGGAAGAATTTTGCAGACAGCGCTGTCTGTCCACTTACCAGTCCTAAATAATCCGTAATCTCATATCCCTGAATGTCAGAACCGGATGTCATAATAATATTTTCCATAGTCAGCCTCCCCATTATTACTAAATTTATGATTAAAATTATAGCATATTATACAATGGAAGCCAATGGTATTTTTCCTCTTTTTCATCATTTCAGAGAAATTCGTTCATTCGCATAAAAATAATTGTACAAATCGCTTTGTTTCTTCTATAATAAGATTGCTTTGGGAAATACTAACACTATTATCCTGTCCAAAGCCAGTCAAACCAGAGCATTGATATATAAAGAACAGAAAAATGAGGTGATATCATGATCATAGATTTCCATACCCATGTCTTCCCGGAAAAAATTGCCGCCGGCACGATAGAAAAACTGGAGGATTTCGCCCATATCAAGGCGCATTCAGATGGCCTGCTGGAGGGATTGAAAGCTTCCATGCTGAAGGCAGGTGTCGATTATTCCGTCATCCTTCCGGTCGTAACGAAACCTTCTCAGTTTCAGACCGTAAATGCATACGCTGCCTCCATCCATGGAAGGGATGGCATCATTTCTTTTGGCGGCATCCATCCGGACAGCAGTGATCACAGGGGTGAATTGCAACAGATCGCAGAACTCGGTCTTCCCGGCATCAAGCTTCACCCGGATTATCAGGGCCTGCATATTACGGATCCCCGTTACCTGCGGCTGATCACCTGTGCCGTTGATCTTGGCCTGATCGTCACGATCCATGCCGGCATTGACATCGGACTGCCACAGGAAGTGCATTGTCCACCGGAGGAAGCCCTGCAGATGCTTCAATATGTGGAAGAGCATGCCAGAGAGCCGGAGGCTGCCAGAATTATCCTTGCGCATACCGGCGGATACGGACAATGGGACGAGGTGGAGGAATTGCTGACAGGAAAGCCGGTCTATTTTGATCTGGCCTATACTTTTGGCCATATAAGTGAAGCACAATTACTCCGTATCATCCATGAGCATGGTGCAGACCGGATCCTGTTTGCTACAGATTCACCCTGGAACAGTCAGCAGGACGATATTGCCGCTCTGTTAAAGCTTGGATTGACCCCGGAGGAACAGTCTGCCATCCTGGGTGATAACGCCAGACATCTACTGCATATATAAACTCCCCTGCTCTACGTTACGCTGGTAAAATTCCCGAATAATAGTATTCATTACCATCCGCTTATTTCCGCTCCATTCCGGCGCGATCAGCAGGCGTTTCGGTCCATCTCCCGTTAAGCGGTGGATTACCATGGATCTGGGCAGATGGCGGATACACAATTCCAGTACATTGATATATTCTGATAATTCCATCGTCCGAACCGCTCCTGCTTTATATTCCGCAGCCAGATCGGTTCCTTTTAAAACATGCAGTAACTGTAATTTAATTCCCTGGGTATCGGTATGTCCTACATAATCAATAGTATTCAGCATATCCTCCATACTTTCTCCCGGCAGCCCCAGGATCACATGCGTGATCACAGAAATATGACGCTTCTTCAATTCATTTACCGCCCGTTCATAGACATCATTTTTATAACCGCGCCGGATATACCCGGCTGTCTCCTCTTTTGCAGTCTGCAATCCCAGCTCTATCCAGACAGGAATCCTCTTCTGCAGACGTTCCAGCATGGTCAGTATATCCTCCGGCAGGCAGTCCGGCCTGGTTGCGATCGAAAGAATCTTGACAGAAGGGTCTGAGATTGCTTCCAAAAACAGTGGCTCCAGTTCCTCTACTGTACCGTAGGTATTGGTAAACGCCTGAAAATAGGCAATATATCCCACAGACTCTTTGGGCAGCTTCTTCTGAATCTGCTTCTTCGCCATGGCAAGCTGTTCCGTTATGCCCAGTCGCTGATCCGCTGCAAAATCCCCGGAGCCGTTTCCGCTGCAAAAGATGCAGCCCCGGCTGCCGCAGGTCCCGTCCCGGTTCGGACAGGTCCTGCCGGCATCCAGGGCCAGCTTGTATAATTTCATTCCATATTCCTGTTTTGCAAATTCATTGAATGAATGATACCACACGTTTAATTCCTTTGCTAAAATTCCTTTTTCCTATTCTTCTACCGATTTGATCTCACTGATATCAATTACCGTCAGATCATCATTGTTTGCCTCCAGGCTGGTCAGCAATGCATCTGCAGTATCCAGGCTGGTCAGACAGTACACACCGGTCTCGATCGCATGTCTCCTTATGATGAAGCCATCCTTGCTGCGTTCTACTCCCTGTGCAGGAGTATCAATGATCAGGTCAATCTCATGGCTTAAGATCAGATCCAGCAGATTCGGTGAAGGTTCTTCTACCTTATTGATCACCTCGGCCGGCACGCCGTTTTCACTTAAGACCCTTGCAGTGCTCTTTGTCGCATGAATCTCATAGCCCAATGCCTGAAACCGTCTTCCAATGTCAATGGCATCCAGCTTATCCGCATCCTTTACAGTAAGGATCATCTTCTTGTGCTTTGGAAGCTGTACGCCTGCTCCTAAGAATGCCTTGTAAAGCGCCTCATTATAATTCTTCGATATACCCAGGCACTCACCGGTGGACTTCATTTCCGGCCCTAAGCTGATTTCCGCACCGCGAAGCTTTTCAAACGAGAATACCGGCATCTTAATCGCATAATATTCTGATTTCGGCTGCAGACCCGGTGTATAACCCAGATCCTTAAGCTTTACTCCGGTAATTACCTTAGAGGCCAGATCCACGATCGGAATTCCTGTCACCTTGCTGATATACGGTACAGTACGGGAGGAACGCGGATTCACCTCGATCACATAGACCTCATCCTGATATACGATGAACTGAATATTGATCAGGCCGATCACATGAAGACTTTTCGCCAGTTTTCTTGTATATTCCGTGATCACACGGTCAATCTTCTCCGACAAGCCTGCCGGATAGACCGATATACTGTCTCCCGAATGAATACCGGCCCGTTCAATATGCTCCATAATACCCGGAATCACAATATCCTCGCCATCACAGACTGCATCAACCTCTACTTCCTTGCCCATCAGATACTTGTCTACCAGGATCGGATGCTCCTGTACATTCCGGTTGATCACTTCCATGAACTCAACAATATCCTTATCGGATATGGCAATCTGCATTCCGGCACCGCCCAATACATAAGACGGACGAACCAGAACCGGATATCCCAGCTCATGAGCGGCATTCAGCGCTTCTTCACAGGTATATACTGTACGTCCTGCCGGTCTTGGTATACAGCACTCCTCCAGAATCTCATCAAACAGCTCCCGATCCTCTGCCGCATCCACATTCTCTGCACTGGTTCCCAGAATATTGACTCCCATCTTTAGCAGGGCCTCTGTCAGCTTAATCGCAGTCTGACCGCCGAACTGCACCACAGCCCCATCCGGCTTTTCCAGATTGACAATGGATTCTACATCCTCCGGTGTCAATGGTTCAAAATAAAGCTTATCCGCAATATCAAAGTCCGTACTCACCGTTTCCGGATTATTATTTACAATGATGGTCTCATACCCCTGTGCCTTCAATGCCCAGGTAGAATGCACGGAACAGAAATCGAACTCGATTCCCTGTCCGATGCGGATCGGGCCGGATCCCAGCACCATGATCTTCTTTCTGGCATGATCCTCTTCTACTTCGTTCACCCCATCGTAGCAGGAGTAATAATACGGTGTTGTAGCCTCGAACTCAGCAGCACAGGTATCCACCACCTTGTATGCAGCATGGATCCCCATGGCATAACGCATCTCCTTGATCTCCTGCTCCGTCCGGCCCGTGATCATTCCGATCACGCGATCCGGAAATTCCATACGCTTTGCTTCCCTCATCAGATCCTCGGTCAGTTCTTCTGCTTCTTCCAGCATCTGTTCCATCTTCACAATGTTGGCGATCTTATCCAGGAACCAGATATCCACCTTGGTAATAGCATGAATCTCTTCTAAGGAGATTCCCCTGCGGATCGCTTCCGCGATCACAAATACCCGCCGGTCATCCACCTTATGAAGCCGCTCATGAATCTCCTCGATCGGACGTTGCGAATAATCCAGATAGATCAGACTGTCTACATGCTGTTCCAGGGAACGGAGCGCCTTCATCAGAGCTCCTTCAAAATTCGTACAGATACTCATAACCTCTCCGGTTGCTTTCATCTGCGTGGTCAGTGTACGCTTGGCCTGAATAAATTTATCAAACGGCAGTCTCGGAATCTTCACGACTACATAATCCAATGCCGGTTCAAAGCTGGCATAGGTCTTACCCGTGACTGCATTCCGGATCTCATCCAGATTGTAACCCAGTGCGATCTTGGCTGCCACCTTTGCGATCGGATACCCCGTTGCCTTGGATGCCAATGCAGAAGAACGGCTGACACGGGGATTTACCTCGATGACACAATATTCAAAGGAATCCGGATTCAGTGCAAACTGTACATTACAACCACCCTTAATTTCCAGCTCACTGATGATATTCAGCGCTGCACTTCGCAGCATCTGATGTTCCTTATCCGCAAGGGTCTGCGATGGCGCCACTACGATACTGTCACCGGTATGCACGCCAACCGGATCCAGATTCTCCATATTACAAATAGTAATACAGGTTCCATTGGCATCCCGCATCACCTCATACTCGATTTCCTTCCAGCCCGCAATACAGCGTTCTACCAGTACCTGACCCACACGGGAAAGCCGGAGTCCATTCTCCAGTATATCAATAAATTCCGCTTCGTTTTCTGCGATCCCCCCGCCGGAACCGCCTAATGTATAAGCCGGACGCAGCACTGCAGGATAGCCGATGGTTTTTACGAATTCCAGTCCATCCTCCACTGTGGTAACAACCTGGGACGGAGCGCAGGGCTCGTGAATCTTTTCCATGGTCTTCTTAAATTCATCCCGATCCTCCGCCTTCTTGATCGTCTTTGCTGAGGTTCCGATCAACCGGACGTTATGTTCCCGCAGAAAACCGGATTCCTCTAATTCCATTGCTATATTCAGGGCCGCCTGTCCTCCAAGGGTCGGAAGCACACTATCCGGCTTTTCCTTCCGGATGATCTTCTTTACCACCTCCGGAGTCAGCGGTTCAATATATACCTTATCTGCGATTTCTTTATCCGTCATAATGGTGGCCGGATTAGAGTTGATCAATACAACACAGATGCCCTCTTCCCGCAGTGACCGGCATGCCTGTGTTCCGGCATAGTCAAATTCCGCCGCCTGCCCGATCACGATCGGACCCGAACCAATTACTACTACTTTTTTAATATTCGCAATCTTTGGCATTACTTTGACACCTCCATCATATTCATAAATTCATCAAACAGAAAATCCGTATCCAATGGACCGGCACATGCTTCCGGATGGAACTGCACCGTCTGCACGTTCTTCCCTAAATAGTGAACACCTTCTACTGTGCCATCATTGACATTGATATAGCTTACCTCTGCAACCTCACGGTCCAGAGATGATTCCTTCACCATATATCCATGATTCTGCGTCGAAATATATACCTTTCCGTTTTTCATATTCCGCACCGGATGATTGGCGCCACGATGTCCATATTTCATCTTTTCTGTATCGCCCCCGTTTGCCAGTGCCAGTAGCTGGTGTCCCAGACATATGGCAAAAATCGGAACATTTGTCTGAAACAGCTTTCGGATCTCCTCTATCGTCTTTTTACAGTTTTTTGGATCCCCCGGTCCATTCGTCAGCATAATCCCATCCGGTTCCCCGGACAGGATAACCTCTGCCGCTGTTTCCGCCGGATACAGCGTAACCTCACAGCCGCGCTTTTGCAGAGAACGGATAATATTTAATTTCACGCCCAGATCGATCATGGCAACCTTATAGCGCCGGTCTCCCTCCGCAGGATAAACCTTCTGCTCCCTGCAGGTAACCTCTGCAACCACATGACCAATCCGAAATGCCCGGATCCTTGGCAGAACTTCATCCAGGGAATAATGCTCGTCTGTAGTGATCATACCATTCATCGTACCCTTTTCCCGAAGGATCTTGGTCAATGCTCTGGTATCGATTCCTTCAATACCGGTAATATTGTTTTTTAATAAATATTCCTCAAGGGTACATTCACATCTGAAATTACTTGGAAGCTTTGCGATTTCACGAACGATAAAACCAGATTGCCATGGACGTTCCGCCTCGGCATCTTCGAAACATATACCATAATTACCAATTAACGGATACGTCATACAGACCGCCTGTCCTGCATAGGACGGATCTGTTAACACCTCTAAATATCCGGTCATGGATGTATTAAACACGATTTCACTAATAATCTCTTTGGTCGAACCAACACTCTTACCGGTAAAAACAGTGCCATCTTCAAGAATAAGAAACGCCTTCATTTTTCCACCTGTTCCTTTCATTTTCCTGGTTTTGCCCAAAAAAAAAAGACTAATAAGCCCCTATTGCTCAGCGCAGTCCGTCACAAAAGCCATAGGCACAATCTTTTTCCGACAGTCCTTAAATTGATAAAAGTTTAACACAACCGGGGTTGCATTTCAACCCCTTTCTCCAATTATTTTGTATCCGACTCGCCTTCCCGTTCCTTCCGGGAAAAGATACACCCGCAATAATCCTGACGATAAAGCTGATATTCCTTTGATAACTGGATGGAGCGCTGATAGCCGTTCCGCTTTTTAAAATCTGCATACAAATACTCTACACCATATTTTTGTGCCAGACGTTCTCCGATCTCGTTTAGCCAGAGGGCATTCTTGTGAGGGCTGATGGAGAGGGTGGTCGTAAAATAATCGTAACCTCCCTCTCTGCATTTTTTCGCAGTCTGCTCCAGACGCTGTTCGTAACAGTGATAGCAGCGTATCCCGCCCTCCGGTTCCTGCTCCAGCCCCTTTGCCATGGCATAGAATTCTTCGGGACAGTAATCTCCTATTTCAATAGTAACCGGATTCTGTAATGGAAATTCTCCCGTAAAACGTTTTAATTCATTTACCCGCTTGTCAAATTCTGCTTTGGGTGCTATATTGGGATTATAATAGAACAATGAAATTCTAAAATAGCTGGATAGATATTCCAGTACATAACTACTGCATGGGGCGCAGCATACATGTAATAACAAATTCGGTACAGTTTGACTGTCTGTAATTTCTACCAATTTTTCATCAAGTTTTTGTTGGAAATTGACATTTTTTTTCATGATTCTGTCTCCTTTATGGAATATAACGAATTTACATTGTGTTTTTTATGGCAAAAGTCGATACTTTTATCTATTTTTACTAATTGACTTTGTTCATTATTTACAATATACTAAATATAAACAAAGCGCAGTAGGCAATTTAAGAGTTATATTGTATATGTAACAGAAATTGACTAATTCATAGGAGGTAGTAGCTATGACCGTGGATGAAGCAGTAAAAAAGTTCAAACTCGAACCATTGAACGTTTACACAGCAAAGGCAAAGGCCAAGGAACTGAATGTTGACGAGGTTTTATATATGAATGTTCAGAAGAACAAATATGCCTATATTGTAAAGGATGGCTCGCGTGGTTTTGTGTTATACCAGGACGAAAAAAGCTTGTATACCAAGATGTACAAAGGTCTGAAGATGACTCCTTTACAACCTTAATTACTTAGATATATTCGATTCCTTCCCTTTCATATGAAGAAAAAGACCAGGAAGCTGGTCTTTTTCTTTTTTATTCCCGTCTACTTCCAATCCCCGTCTCCGTAGCAATATACCTCAGATGTATATCTGCCATGCGGCCGGTCAGAGGACTTTATATCATCTGATATTACATAGGTGATCACTACCCTGTTGCCACTTTCTTCCACGGACAATATCGCTTCCTCCGGTATATCGCCAATCCTGCCATAGACCCCATCCAGTTCACAGTCTGCGAGCGATTCTAAGAGAGACTGCTCTTCTCCCGCTTCTCTGTCATAGGAACGCCGCTCCTCAACAACCGTACACGGTGAACCATCTGCTGTGATATACTGCATTCTATTATCCTCTGCTATTCCGTCTCTACTCTCATTATCGTCAGTTCCCTCCTGATATTCCCGCAGGATGATTACGTCGCCATCTGAATCGACTATCGTACTGTAAGTATCCTTCCCGGCTTCCGATTCTTCCTCTGAAACTCCTTCTGTACGATCCATATCCGCTTTTACCGGAACCTGTATTGTAAAAAATGCAAGAAATGAAAATGCGAACAACAAACCAAGCTTTTTTCTCATACGCCCCTCCTCTATCATTTTTACCAAGTTTCTATTTTTATACTAACACGGTAAATACGGGTTGTCAAGAATTTCTGACAACCCGTAAATATTGGCTAAAGTAAGCGATCCTCCTTACTCTACACTATAGTTTGGAGCCTCCTTGGTAATCTGGATATCATGCGGATGACTTTCTTTCAGCGAGGCGGAAGTGATCTTCACAAACCTTGCCTTTTCGTGTAGTTCATTAATATTTGCCGAACCGCAGTAACCCATACCGGCCCGCAGACCGCCTAATAACTGAAATACGGTATCCTCTACCGATCCCTTGTATGCAACACGTCCTTCCACGCCCTCCGGTACCAGCTTCTTTGCATTGGCCTGGAAATAGCGGTCCTTGCTTCCATTCTCCATGGCAGAAATAGAACCCATGCCACGATATACCTTATACTTCCTGCCCTGATACAGTTCAAATTCTCCCGGGCTTTCATCCGTTCCGGCAAACAGACTTCCCATCATACAGACATCCGCACCGGCCGCCAGAGCCTTCGTGATATCGCCGGAGTATTTGATACCACCGTCTGCAATGATCGGAATATTATACTTCTGTGATACGGAATAAGCATCCATAATGGCTGTCATCTGCGGAACACCAATCCCCGCAACCACCCGTGTAGTACAGATGGAACCAGGCCCGATACCAATCTTTATCGCATCTGCTCCGGCTTTGATCAGATCTTCCGTTCCCTGTGCGGTCGCCACATTTCCGGCGATCACCTGAAGATCCGGATATGCCTCCTTGACAATTCTCAGAGTCTTCAACACATTGGCTGACTGACCGTGCGCGGAATCAATGACGATAACGTCTACCTTCGCCTTTACCAGTTCACTGACACGATCTAATATATCCGGCGTTACACCTACCGCTGCACCGCAAAGCAGCCGCCCCTGGGAATCCTTCGCAGAATTCGGATATTTGATCTGCTTTTCAATATCCTTGATCGTGATCAATCCTTTCAGGTTGAAATCTGCATCCACGATCGGCAGCTTTTCCTTCCTGGCCTGTCCCAGTATCCGCTTTGCCTCTTCTAAGGTGATTCCCTCTCTGGCCGTCACCAGACTCTCGCTGGTCATGGACTCCTTGATCTTTTTGGAATAATCGGTCTCAAATTTCAGATCCCGATTGGTTAAGATACCGACTAATTTACCATTCTCTGTGATCGGAACACCGGAAATCCGGAATTTTGCCATTAATTTATCCGCATCATCCAACGTATGCTCCGGAGAAAGTGAAAATGGATCCGTAATAACTCCGTTCTCTGAACGTTTTACCTTATCTACCTCTTCTGCCTGCTGCTCGATCGTCATATTCTTGTGAATGATGCCAATACCACCCTGTCTTGCCATTGCGATCGCCATCCGATGCTCCGTTACCGTATCCATACCGGAACTCATCAACGGAATCTGTAATTTAATCTTGTTCGTCAGCTTCGTTGAAAGTACTATGTCATTTGGAATCACTTCTGAATATTGCGGCACCAAAAGCACGTCGTCAAATGTAATTCCCTCGCCAACAATCTTACTCATGTCTCCATCCTCTCCTTCTTCTAATCTTCATAAACTTTGTCCGGAATCAGTCGTTTTAAATGCTTCATCATACTTTCAGTGGGTTCCAGCAGAATGAGCGTGCTTACTCCTTGTAAATCCAATACAAAGCCATATACCTTATCCGTTGGCTCCATGGAAGTATAATCTGTAAAACGAAGCTGCGGGTTTCGTTGCGCTTCATTGGATAACCGTATGGAGTCTCCTGGCGCAATCAGACGGATATTGCTGGTATCAAAAGAAATCGCCTTTCTTCTGCGGCTGCGGTTCAGAACCTTGGCAACCTCAATCTCCTCATTTGCGATACAGTAGTCGTACTCCACATACCGTTCCCGGAAAAGCAGGATAAACAATATTATGGCCGCTATGCTAAACAGCAGGCAAAGTGGCAGAAAGAATGCTCCGATCAGACACAGAACTGCCAGTACTGCCGATGTCCACATGGCCGCCTTCTTTTTCATATTCGGCTTTGCCACAACTCCTTTTTCTCCATAAAAATCCTTTACTACCATTCCTGTCCTCCATATACCTCTGATGTCTTATCCCTGCAGCTTCTCATCGATGGCTTTTGCCGCTTTCTTTCCGGCACCCATGGCCAGAATGACAGTTGCCGCTCCGGTAACCGTATCACCGCCTGCATAAACTCCTTCTTTACTGGTCTTCATGGTATCCTCATCTACAATGATACCGCCCCACTTCTGGGTATCCAGTCCTGGTGTGGTCTGACGGATCAATGGATTCGGACTCTGACCGATGGCAATAATTACAGTTTCTACCGGAATGATATAGTTGGAGCCCTCAACCGGAACCGGTGAACGCCTGCCGGAAGCATCCGGCTCTCCTAATTCCTGTCTGATCACTTCCATACCGGTTACCCATCCATCCTCACCATGGATTTCACAAGGATTATTCAGTAGTTTAAAGATAATTCCCTCTTCCTTGGCATGATGTACTTCCTCCTGACGGGCAGGCACTTCATCCTCTCCCCGGCGGTATACAATATATACATTCTCTGCACCTAACCGTTTTGCAGTTCTTGCAGCATCCATCGCTACATTACCGGCACCGACTACCGCTACATTCTTTCCTACTTTGACCGGGGTCGGAGCTTCCGGGAACTTATAGGCCTTCATCAGATTCACTCTGGTCAGGAATTCATTGGCGGAATAAACCCCCAGCAGATTCTCACCCGGAATATTCAGAAAGCGTGGAAGACCTGCACCACTTCCTACAAAAACGGCCTCATATCCGTCTTCCATCAGATCATCAATCGTAAGAGAACGTCCAACAATGACATTCGTTTCAATGGAAACGCCCAGTTTCTTTACATTCTCAATCTCCTTTGCCACCAGGTCCTTCGGCAGACGGAATTCCGGAATACCATAACTTAACACGCCGCCTGCTTTATGTAGGGCTTCAAATATTGTCACCTCATAGCCTTTTTTCGCAAGTTCTCCTGCACAGGTCAATCCGGAAGGGCCGCAGCCTACTACTGCAACCTTCTTACCGTTCTTTTCAATAGAGATCTCTGCCGGTACTGCATTAGCCATATGATAATCAGCAACAAACCGCTCCAGTCGTCCGATCGCTACCGGTTCCCCCTTAATTCCACGCACACACTTGCCTTCGCACTGATTTTCCTGCGGGCATACCCGTCCGCAGATCGCCGGCAATGCATTCTCACTGGTAATAATATCATAAGCGGCTTCAAAATCGCCTTCTGCGACCTTTTCAATAAAGCCCGGAATCGGAACATTGACCGGACAGCCATCCATACAAGGCTTCTTTGGACAATTCAGGCAGCGGGTTGCTTCCTCCATTGCCATCTCCTTCGTATAACCAAGGGCAACCTCTTCAAAATTCTTATTCCGTACCTCTGGTGCCTGCTCCGGCATAGCAACCTTTGTCATACTCATATTCTTACCCATGTCTATACACCTCTTCCTATCTTACAGTTATGTTCTTCTTCCTTAAACATTGTCTGACGCTTCATACATTCATCAAAATCAACCTCAAATCCGTCAAAATCCGGTCCGTCCACACAGGCGAACCTGGTTTTTCCGCCAACACTGACACGACATCCGCCACACATTCCGGTTCCGTCGATCATGATCGGATTCAGGGAAACGCTGGTCGGAATATTTAATGGCTGTGTTACCTTTACCACATTCTTCATCATGATCAATGGTCCGATTGCGATCACTTCATCAATCTTTTCTCCCTGTTCGATCAGATCCGTAAGCACATTGGTGACAAATCCCTTCGTTCCAAGACTTCCGTCATCCGTTGCAATATACACATGGTCACAAAATTCTTCAAACTTTTCTTTTAAAATAACAAATTCTGCACTCCGTCCACCAATAATGACGTCTACCGTTACACCCATTTCATGGAGCTTACGCAACTGCGGATACAGCGGAGCCGCACCAACGCCGCCGGCAACACCGACTACACGTCCTACTTTATGAAGCGGGGCCGGCTGTCCTAACGGACCCACAAAATCCACTACAGAGTCGCCAGCCTTTAATTGACTCAATAATTCTGTAGAATAGCCAACCACCTGGTAAATGATCGTTACATTCTCTGCCTCTCTGTCATAATCAGCGATCGTTAGCGGAATCCTCTCTCCGTCTTCATCCACACGAATAATGATGAACTGCCCTGCCTCGCACTTTCTGGCCACATATGGAGCATGGATCACCATCAGCTCGACAGCGTTATTCAACACTTCCTTACTTACAATCTTGTACATTGTCAAAACCTACTTTCTTTTAATCTTGAGATATTGCTATGCGTAAGTACATATGTCAATATTCTAACATCATTCTTCTAAAATTCAAAGACCTTTTTCTGCATATTTCAAAGTTTGCTTTCTTCCGGATCCCTTTTTGCCAGTTGTTCAGGCTTCCTGTATTTATTTTTCAGCAGTTCCGGCCTGTCTTCCAATTAGTGCCAGTCTTCCTTCCTCATGCCAACTGTCGCAGGTAGAGAGTGTGATCAACTGATCCCCATATTCTGCCTCTACACCGGTTTCATAAAGAGCGTTATCCTTCACCTGCTGAACAAAGGCATCAAATTCTCCTTCATCCTCTGCATCAAAAAAATAGAAGTATTCAAACTGTCCCTGGGGCACATCCGAGACCCAGGACTGCACCACACCAAGGATTTCAAAGGTCTCTACCGATTCCCGGGTAATAAAGGTAAAGGTGGGATGCGCTTGAAAAAATGCCTCATCCCGATAATATTTTAGTGTTCCAAACATGGAACCGTCATTCATATTATGTCCATAGATCAACCAGTTATCGGTTACTGGATCCTGGATCGAGCAGGCTTTGTCCATAAATAAGGTGCCGGCAAATTTGTCATTTCCATAAAAGTCCTTATATAAATACTCCCAATATCCATTCCCGTCCTGTTCACTCTGCACCACGGGCCCGTCAATCTTTGTATCCGCCAGATACAGCCAGCCGATATAATCCGGATTCGCATCAGCATATTCATCATACTGGTGCAGAATATCCTCTAACAACCGCTTCTGCAAAGCTTCGTATGTGATCCTCTGTTCCCGGATATCGACTGCTATGATCTGTTCCTGCGACCGCACACCTGTCACCGGTTTTCCCCTGTCCGTTCGAGAAACTGACTGACAGGATGCACATACACTGATTCCTCCTGCACACAGTATGCATACTAAAAGTTTCTTCACGATCTGATGCATCACCCTACCACATCCTTCCAGACTGCAGATTCTATTCTCCTTCTAACGCCTTTGGGGAAGGATTCTCATATTTACAGAAATTGAATTCCAGATCAAAATAGGTGTTCTCCTCCCCTTCCTCTGTCAGTTTCCATTCCGGCAGTTCATCCAGATTTGGAAAATACGTATCCGCCGCATAGCGGTAATCAATCTTTGTCACATAAACGGTACTGCAATAGGGGAGCATCATCCTGTAAACATCTCCTCCGCCTATGATAAAGATTTCCTCCGATGCATAATTCTTAAGCACTGCGAGCAGTTCTTCCTGTGTGTGTACGACCTGTGCGCCCTTGATCTTAAGAGCGGGATTCCGGGATAATACGATATTCGTTCTTCCCTGTAGTGGCAGTCCGTTTGGAAATGTTGCCAGGGTCTTTCGCCCCAGGACTACCACATGTCCCATGGTGATCTCTCGAAACCGCTTCTGATCCATTGGAATCCGAACCAGAAGACTCCCTTTATTGCCAATAGCCCAATGATTATCAACTGCTACGATTGCATTCATATTCTTACTCCTCACTTCTGTTTTCTCTAAATGGCGGGCCAGGTCAGATTGCGATCGGTATGTTTTTGATCTGAGGCCCGGCCTGGTAATCCTCTAATGTAAAATCGTCCGTTGTGAATTCATAAAAGTCATGTATATCCGGATTCAGGGTAAATTTAGGCGCCGGATATACCGGACGGGCAATCAGCTCTTTGATGATATCAATATGCCGGTCATAAATATGTGCATCTGCGATTACATGAACCAGTTCGCCCGGTTGTAATCCTGCAACCTGCGCAAGCATATGAACCAGAACTGCATATTGTACCACATTCCAGTTATTCGCAGCTAAAACATCCTGTGAACGCTGATTCAGAATTGCATTCAGTCTTCCATCCGTAACATTAAAAGTCATACTGTATGCGCAGGGATACAGATTCATTTCGTGCAGATCCTGATGCACATAAAGATTTGTCATGATTCTTCTGCTGTAAGGATTATGCTTCAGATCATAGATCACCCGATCCACCTGATCCATCCATCCTTCTTTATATTGATGCTTTACGCCAAGCTGATAGCCATAAGCCTTACCGATCGAACCATCCTCATCTGCCCATTCATCCCATATATGACTGTTCAGATCATGAATGTTATTGGACTTTTTCTGCCAGATCCACAGCATTTCGTCCACAGCGGACTTCACATAGGTTTTGCGCAAAGTCAGTGCCGGAAATTCTTCAGCCAGGTCATAGCGGTTTACGATACCAAAGCGCTTTATCGTATAGGCAGAAGTACCATCTTCCCATTTCGGACGAACCTTTTCTCCCTCTGTACTATAGCCATTCTCGATAATATCCTTACACATTTTAATAAATAAATCATCTGCCAGACTCATACCATTTCCCTTTCTTATATAATTTCTTATCTCCTGTGTATGGAAAAAGCTGTTGCAGACCAGACCACAACAGCTCTTTCTTCGTTAACGAATCAACGTTGCAAAAAACTCATCTTTATATCGCTCCGCTTCCTCTTCCTTTATCGTAGCCAGCATTTCCAACTTCGGCATGGTATCCCGCATTGCCTGGATCATGGCCGGATGAATTGCTTCAAGCGGAAACAGGTTGACCACATCACTCCCGTATATCTTAGCATCATAGGCTTCTGTCAAAGTCGTTACACCCATTCCACAGAATACATCCCGATCCTTACAAAAAGAACCGACTTCCTTTTCAACAAAATTCGTAAATATGAATCGTGCACCACTGTCAACAGCCAGACTTGCTTCTTCTTTACTGGAGATATCAGCAGCGCCAATAAACAGATCCGGATAGTCTTCTGTTAACTCACCGAAAATCTTTGCAGCATCCGGTACCGTAAAGGATAGTGCAAATCCATCGCCGCCTCTCTGAATCACCTTCTTACATTCGTTTAATGCGGAACGATAGGTCTTGCCAATGATATATGGAATCTCCATACCCTGCAGCCCTTTTCGTACCTCTTCTTTCTGAACACTGTTGCAACGCATCTTTTTAGCATCCGGAAGCGTTTTATAATTATCCAATACAGTATCGGTCAACTGCATATAGACCAATAATCGCCGAATGTATTCATCATATTTTCCTGCGTTATGAATGTCTCCCCTCAAAAATGCATCTAAAGTTGGTCGTGAAATGTTCATTGCCTGTGACAGCGTAACCTTCGTACACTTTCGATCCTTCATAATCGCCTCAATGTTACTTCCAATCCTCTTTCGATCCATGAATAAATATTCGTACTGCACCGTCTTACTCATCCTTTCTTTCCTTATACTGCTTCATCTACATGTTGTCCTGTGAGAAAACTACCTTCGATAATCTTTCTTCCATTATCATATGGGTTCTCCTTGGAGTACTGAATCGTCGTATTCGTAGTTCCACCTGCTACATAGCTTCTGCCGCATTCCGGACAGGTCGCAACCTTCATGGATACAGTTGCCGAGATCAATCTGGCATCTTTTCCTGAAGATTTCTGTCTTGCATTCGCAACGTGCTCCTGCTCATGAGACATAACCCTTGCAAAGGATTGTTCCGGCGAAATATGTCCTGGTGCTTTAAAAGAAACATCTGCCTCTTCAGAACCGTCAACATATTTCCGGTTCTTACAGGTCTGACATTCCACAGGTCTTACTTTCGCGGAACCTTCTACATCATTCTTTGTATTAATTGGAGTAACATAATAAGTGTTGCTAACAGGTACTATATATCGATTACTCATATTCACACTACCTGGCATAAACATCCCCCCCGCTAACACAACCTCAATCCAGCTTATCGCATGAAATGTTAATTTATATTATACAAGTATCTGACAAAAATAACAAGTACAAAAAGCACTTTTTTAAGAATATATTGCTTAAGCGACTCTTGCTTATCTCGCTCTGCTCGATTTTCGTTGCACTCATATATATGACAAGAAGGAGCCTCTTGTCTGCGAGCAGACCGAGTCTCCTTCTTTGTCATATGCATGAGTCGCTATGCGTTTACATCATTCCCATGCCGCCGCCACCCATT
>ERZ777011.1517-NODE-1517-length-23651-cov-3.642100_pt1 | contig 23651 bp, 22 predicted proteins | sample MGYA00374964_ERZ777011 | MGnify/ENA primary metagenome ERZ777011 (study PRJEB29310, sample SAMD00008975) | mouse gut metagenome | study: EMG produced TPA metagenomics assembly of the Metagenome analysis of fecal microbiota from mouse which was promoted... | reverse complement strand
TTTTTTATGGTATAGGAAATTCCTCCGCTTATCCGAGTCCGCGCAGCGGAACTCGCAATTGAGCGAAGCTCAATTTTTTATACCACAGGAAAGCGTGTGCTGTGATATTAAGAGGGCGCGGCTTTGCGGGCGGAACGAAGACATTTCAATGACGATAAGGATGGTAGAACCGATGGAGCATGGTGCGAAGAGAAATAATGCAGTTGATCATAAATCAAGGGATAAAACGAGCCGGAAAGCAGATCAGAAGACAGGCGGGCGTCTCTGTGCCGCGGCCGGGAAATGCGGCGGGGGTCAGTACATCGACATGCCCTACGATCTGCAGCTTAAGAAAAAGCAGAGAACCGTAGAACAACTTTTAAAAGGACATGGTAAAGTTGAGGCAGTCATTGGCATGGAACAGCCGGAGCACTATCGCAATAAGGTACACGCGGTTTTTGATTTTCAGAAGGGCAGAGGTATCGTGTCTGGCATTTACCGTGAGGGCACGCATAAGGTGGTGCCGGTGGACAGCTGTCTGCTGGAAGACCGTAAGGCGGATGAGATCATTGTGTCTGTCAGGGAACTTGCAAAATCTTTTAAATATAAGACATACGATGAGGATACGGGATACGGACTGCTGCGTCATGTGCTGGTTCGTGTAGGGCATACTACGGGGCAGATCATGGTAGTGCTGGTGCTTGGTTCTCCCGTTCTGCCCTCCAGAAAAAACTTTGTGAATGCGTTATGTAAACTACATCCGGAGATTACCACCATTATACTGAACGTCAATAATAAGAATACGAGTATGGTGCTGGGGGATAAAGAACAGGTGCTTTACGGCAAAGGATATATCGAGGACGAACTGTGCGGCAGAACATTTCGCATTTCATCACAATCCTTCTATCAGGTCAATGCGGTGCAGACGGAGCGGTTATATAATAAAGCGATAGCGTATGCAGACCTGTCGGGACGGGAGACCGTGGTCGATGCCTACTGCGGCATCGGTACAATTGGGCTTGCCGCGGCAGAACATGCGAAGAAAGTGATCGGTGTGGAACTGAATCGGGCAGCTGTGCGGGATGCCGTGACAAACGCGAAGATCAACGGCGTCAGGAATGCAGACTACTATCACAATGACGCAGGGAAATTCATGATACAGTTTGCGGATGCGGGAGAGAAAGCCGACGTGGTCTTCATGGACCCGCCGAGGAGCGGGAGTACGCCGGAATTTATGGAGGCGCTTTGCAGGCTCCGCCCGGACAAGATCGTCTATATCTCCTGTAATCCGGAAACGCTGGCGAGGGATCTGGAATATCTGACTGGCAGGGACGCTGGCGGCAGACCGGATACGGCGGCAGGTAACAGTGCCGGTCAGAAGTGCGCGTACGGTAAGAAAGACGACAGAAGGACGGGGAGAAATCTTTACCGTGTAACGGGAATCACGCCGGTGGACATGTTTCCGTATACGGATAAGATTGAGGTAGTAACAGTGCTGCAGCGCTGCACAAACAGATCGTAAGAAGCGTTGTGCCTGTTCTTACAGATAACTAACATTCCTGAAATCAATACAATGACATTTAGTACAGATATTTGCTATTCGTGTGCTTTGTTTTTATATTAAAAGGCAGAGAATAAGCGAATCTATGAGAATGAAAAGGTATTGGTTTCAGGTTTTTTTATTTGCAGTCTGTATCACAGGTATCAGAAAATCACAAGGCATTATCAGGCAGGAAACAGCATTGCAGTATAGATAATAACAAATTTATTTTAATATTTGTAGTATATAGTTTACTTGTGGTACGTTTCTCTTACTGTAAAGGAAGGAGAAACGAATGAACGACAATACAAAAGAACTGGAAAATTTCCGAACATTTCTGTATGACAATGAACTTTCCGAGAGAACCCGGGATATATACCTTTTGCATGCGCAGCGGTTCTTGACATGGCTTGACGGGCGTGAACTGACGAAACAGGAGACCATGAAGTATAAGGAGACTATAATTAGGAACGGAAGGAAGACATCCACCGTCAATCTGGCAATCATGTCGCTCAACCGTTATCTGCGTTATGCAGGATATGAGGACTGTACGGTACAGGCTCTTAAAGTACAGAAACAGCAGTGCCCCGATAATATTTTAAGCCAGACGGAATACCGCAGGATGATGACATATGCCAGACAGACGGGACAGGAGAAATATTATTGCATTATGCGCACGCTTGCGCTGACGGGGATTCGTGTCAGCGAACTGTCCGGCTGCACGGTGGAGGCAGTGGGACATGGGGGTTTTGAGGTGGAGAATAAAGGCAAAAGAAGAAATGTTTATCTGCCCCGCAAGCTGACCTGTGATCTGAAACGGTACTGTCTGCATGCGCATATTGATGACGGTGTGATATTCCGTGGAAGCGAGGGGCAGCCGATCAGCAGAATCGCGGTCTATAAGATGCTGGTGCGGCTGGCGCGCAGAGCCGGCGTTCCATGGGAAAAGGCGCACCCACACAGTTTCCGGCACCTTTTTGCCATCACTTATATGCAGAAATATTCCAATCTGACGGAACTGGCCGATATCCTCGGTCATTCCAGTATGGAGACGACAAGAATCTATACGACGACATCGGCGGAGGACAAGCGGCGCCGCATGAATGAACTGGATCTATAATATTTTTTTGTTTTTATGTTTGTATGGAAGCAGGCGTTTGGTGGCACACTAACTGTGACTACGCCGGAGACAGGGAGAATATGCAGGCGATATGATTCGGACAGATGAACATACTTCGCGAGACCGCATGCTGCATAAGATAAAATAACTGCCGTGTGAGAAAGGTTAAGGTGACCATATGCAGCTTATGCTTGGACTATTGATTCCGTTTGCGGGGACGACGCTCGGCTCTGCCATGGTTTTCTGCATGAGAAATAAGATGAATCTGAAGGTGGAGAAACTGCTTCTCGGGTTTGCCTCCGGTGTGATGATTGCAGCTTCAGTGTGGTCATTGCTGATTCCCGCTATTGATATGGCAGAAGAGCAGGGAAAGATTGCCTGGATTCCTGCAGCGGCGGGATTCTTATGCGGCGTGTTGTTTCTGCTGGTGCTGGACAGTCTGATTCCGCATCTGCATCCGGAAAGCAGTCGTCCGGAGGGTATCGAGTCCAATTTAAAAAAAACAACCATGCTTGTCCTTGCGGTGACACTGCATAATATTCCGGAGGGAATGTCTGTGGGTGTGACGTTTGCCGGTGCGCTGCTGGGTCATACGGGCATCACGATGGCAGGCGCTTTTGCACTGGCAGTAGGCATTGCCATCCAGAACTTTCCGGAGGGAGCGATCATCTCTATGCCGCTGCGGGGGGAAGGTATATCCAAACTGCGCGCTTTCGTGTACGGTTCATTATCCGGGATTGTGGAGCCTGTCGCGGCGGCATTCACCATACTGCTTGCCGAACAGATTGTATCTTCGCTTCCTTATCTGCTTGCTTTTGCGGCGGGCGCGATGATCTATGTGGTAGTGGAGGAACTGATTCCGGAAGCGCAGACGGGCGAACACAGCAATATCGGAACCATTGGCGCGGCCGCGGGGTTTGTGATCATGATGATCCTGGATGTGGCGCTCGGCTGAGATTCCCTTGTTGAAGTTAGAAAAAATATCGTGTATAATGTGAATGTTGTGATAGAGGCGATTCAGGAGGGTACATGAATGAAGACGATTAAGGGAAAGCTGATGATCATGGTTTCGATAACGTCATTTGTTATCTTGTTCATCGGTTCTGCGGTGAGCGCTCTCAGCATCGGTAAGGCTGACATGGCGGGTGCAATCGGTGCAGGTATTGTAATCGGCGCTGTCGGAATGGCGGTGATTGATCTGGTTGTAGGAGCCACATTTAATCAGGCGCTTCGCCCGCTGGCGGAACTCAAGCAGTTTGCGACTGGCGATTTCAGAGGCCGGGACGGCGAGAACAGTAAAGTGAAGGTGGCGGACGGATTCAAGGATGAGATGGAAGAAGTTACATATGCTACCAGAAGTATAAAACAGCACATCAAGGAGATCACCACAGGCACGAACAAGGAGGCGTCGAGCATAGCCGAGACGGCTTCCGCGGCGTATTCCGAGATGGCGGCATTAAACAATAATATTGATGAGATGGATCAGATCATGGAGACACTGCTCGGGCAGGTCAAAGAGGCGGCGGATGTGACGCAGACGATCAGCGAGGCAAGTAACGATATCGGTGCGGCGGTGGATGATGTTTCCGGTAAGGCCTCGGATTCCGCGGATGCTTCCAGAGAGATCAATACCCGCGCGAAAGAACTGTACCGGAGTACGGTAGAGTCCAAGAAGCAGGCGAGCCGGATTTACCATGACGCGGAAGAAGAACTGGAGCACGCGCTGAAGGAAGTAGAGAAGATTGAGATCATCAAGAGTCTGTCGCAGGAGATCGGCGGTATTGCAGGCCAGACGAATCTGATCGCATTAAACGCTGCGATCGAGGCTGCGAGGGCCGGAGCGGCAGGCAAGGGATTCGCGGTCGTTGCCGATGAGGTACGCAGTCTTGCAGAAAATTCTCAGATTACGGTAGACAAGATTCAGAAGGTAATCGACGAGGTCGTGGATTCCGTTATGGAACTGCGGGACAGCGCCACAAAGCTTCTGGTTTTCATGAATGATCATGTCATCAAAGATTATCATACAATGGTAGATACGGCGGAGCAGTATCAGGAGGATGCGGTATTCTTTGACAACATTGCCAACGATCTGGGTGCGGCTGCAGAACAGATGGGCGCTTCCGTGGAGGAGATGCTGGCGTCTCTGCAGACGGTAACGGGGTTAAACGGCGAGATCGCGGATAAGGTGCACAATGTGGCCGGCGTCATGCAGCATACCAATGTCGGTTCGGAGGAGATCCTGCGCAAGATGGCCATACTGGACAGAAGCAGCCGGTCACTGCAGGAGATCGCGGCAACCTTCAAGATCTGATATGCTTTTGCAGGTAGTAGAGTGCCAGCACATTGGGCAGGACCATAAGTGCATTGATCAGATCGGTGCTTTCCCAGACGAGACGCATCGGGATAATGGCGCCGAGATAGATCATGACAACATAGGCAAGTTTATAGAACGGGATACCTTTTTTACCCATAAGGTATTCCGTTGCTTTTTCACCAAAATAAGACCAGCCGATCAGTGTGGTGACGGCGAAAGCGGCAAGAGAGATCGTCAGGAAGGCGTCTCCGACATAGGGCAGGTGGGCAAAAGCAGCGCCGGTCAGTCCTGTTTCGGCGATTCCGGCGACGGATGCCGGATCATAGAGCATGTTCGCAACGATGACCAGACCGGTGATCAGGCACATGACTACGGTGTCCCAGAATACGGCAGTCATGGAGACGTATGCCTGTATACGGGGATCTTTGACATGGGAAGCAGCCGCGGCGATGGCGGATGTGCCGATGCCTGCCTCGTTGGTAAAGAGACCTCTGGCGATGCCGTAGCGCACGGCATGCTGCACGGCGGCACCGGCAGCGCCGCCGGCTGCGGAACGGAAGGATAAGGCGTTTTTCAGGATCAGCAGGCAGGTGTCCGGCAGCACACTGCGGTACAGGATCAGGAGCAGGACACAGCCGAACAGGTAGACGAAGCTGATTGCCGGAACCGTCCGTTCACACAGGGCGGCGATGCTGCGGACCCCGCCCAGAATGACGGCCGCAGTTATGAGAGCGAGCACGATCCCCACCAGATGGGGGGACAGACCGAAGGAAGCGGAGGCAGCCTGGGTGACGGAATTCGCCTGCGTGGTACAGCCGACACCGAAAGCGGCAATCAGCGTGCAGGCGGCATACATACTGCCGAGAGAATTGTTATGTAAACCGTTTTTTAGAACATACATGGGACCGCCGACGTAGGAACCGTCGTCGCGGCGGCTGCGGAACAGGACGCTTAAGTAGCACTCGCTGTAGGCGGTAGCCATGCCGAGGATGCCGGTGATCCAGCACCAGAAGATGGCGCCGGGACCGCCAAGCGCTACAGCGGTGGAGACCCCTATGATGTTGCCGGTTCCAAGCGTCGCGGCCAGCGTGGTGGCGAGGGCGGAGAAGGGCGAAAGATTCTGCTCCTGATTGTCGGCTTTCCCCAGAGAGAGCTTCAAGGCGTACAGGAGATTGCGCTGGGGGAAATGCAGTTTTACAGTGAAGTAGATATGCGTGCCTAACAGCAGCACAAGCAGGGGGAAACCCCAGATCAGGTCGTTGAGTCGTTCCAGTATTGCCATAGAGAGTATCTCTTTCCGATTGCAGTAACGGTCAGCCATATGCCATGCTGTATGGTTGGACCGTTACAATTATATTTTCATTATATAATTACGGGGACGCAAAAAGAACTGAAATGTGGTAAGATGTGTATATGTGTATAAAGAGATTTTCTACTGAGTAAATCTCTTTATATCAGAGAATGCAAAAAACGGGCATTCTCCCGGACAAGTCTGCATGTCTTTGAAATTATGGAGGGAATATGGAAGAGAGAGCATATCAGTGGGCGCGCGCGCTGTGTTATTACGCGGGGGAAGGGGTGGAATTTCTGCGGGAGTTCTGGCAGATGCTGGAACAGTCGGAAGGTGTTATGCGGGAATTTACTTATTATCTGGAACATCAGAATTTCCTCTGCGAGTATAAGGTGGCGGGATACAGCGTAGTGGATCTGATGGTCTGGCAGATGGACCATTTCAAGGCGCAGATGGACCGCGGTAAGGATGACATGAAGCATAACGGGGATAAGATGCTGTTGATGGCGTTTGACACCATGCTTAAAATGGAACAGAGTCCGGAATATTATGTTAACCTGTTGCAGACAGAGACGGGAACGGATTATCCGGAGAAATATGTGTAAGGCGGAATATGACTGGGAAGCGGAAGGCATAGACCCGTGGAAACGCGGGCAGGACAATACAGGGACATAAGGCGCACATGGAATACATGAAATACATGAAATACATGGATATGTATGCCGGCGCATTCAATATAAATAAGAATGGGAGAAGTACATAGGATGAACAAAGAAGATATCAGAATTAAAAACGTGATTATACATATTCTCGATTCGACGATCGGTATGCCGGTTCTGTCGGATACGGAGCTGGAGTACGGTTCGGAGGTGGCGGAGTTTCTGAAGGAACATATTGCGAAGATCAGTTCCGGAGACGATGCGAAAGAATGCCGTTTCTATAAAGAGGAATCGGAAGTCTATCATTTGTTAAATGCTTATGCAGATGATGATTTCGTGGCGGTCAGCAAGGATATTGCTTCTATGCTGTATGAGATCATGAACAGCAACATTGACATTCCGGCAGCAGACTTGATGGTGGTGCGCTTTAAGGAGGGCGAGGACGAGTATCTGGCGCTTCTCAAGATGAATTACAAGTCTCTCTATACGCACCGGACGATGGCGTTAGAGGACGGGGAGGGCAACAGCAACGAGATCATCCGCCATAAGTCGATCCTTCCTTCGGAGAGCCAGCGTCTGACGGAGGCGGCTATCATCCGCCTGCAGGATCTGGCAGTGTGGGTGATTGAGAAGAAATATGAGGTGAACGGTGAGAAGACCAATTACTTTTCTTTTTTATTCTTGAAATGCAGTGCACATCTGTCGCATAAATCCAAGCTGTCCATCGTGAGCCGTGCCGTGGAGAGTGTGCAGAAGGAAGGCTTCGACGAGACGGAGCGGTTTGAGAAGCAGATGCGTGCCAAGAGTATCATTCAGGAGGAAATTGAGGAGAAGGGCGGCTTCGTCGTGGAGGAACTGGCGGAGAGGATATTTGAAGAACAGCCGGAATTAAAAGTTGCTTTTCAGGATAAAATGGAAAAGTACGATATGGTAAAAGAAGAGATTCAGCCGCAGAGCGAAAATACGGTACGCAAGTACCAGAGTCAGCATTTATATACGGATACGGGCATCGAGATCAAGATTCCAATGGAACAGTATAAGAATCCGAGGAGCGTGGAATTTATTACGAACCCGGACGGAACGATCTCGGTGCTGATCAAGAACATTGAACATCTGGAAGCGAAGCTGTAGGGAATATGGTACGCGGCAGAGCGCAATCCTTCAGTATGCTTATGGATGACTGAGGAAAGGGCGTATCGGTGAGAGGATGCCCGGCAGTAAAGAGAACGGGTGCAGAACAGAAACAGGGGTGAGACAGCGTATGGGAACGATATTGGATTATCTGAAAGAATACGGTGATTATACTTTACAGGAGAAACCGCTCAGTGAGGTGGACAGTCTGGCACTCAGCCAGTTTGCCTATCTGAAGTTTGACGAGGTTGCGCCCGGTATGAATGATGAGGGCAGCATGGTGAGTATGGATGAGATTGCCGGGCATGAGAAGTATGACAGTCTGTACGGCGACGAGCGTTATCGCAAGGACAATACGGCGCTTTTTCATGCCCTGTATCATGGAAAGCGATTCGGGGGCATAAAAATAGGGAGTTATGTAAACTATATTGACCTGGAGTCGGAGACACAGTTTTCGGCGGTGACATTTCTCCTGCCCAACGGCATAAGTTATGTTGCTTACAGGGGAACCGATGCGACGATTGTTGGGTGGAAGGAAGATATGAATCTTGCCTTCTCGGAGCCGGTGCGCGGGCAGCATATGAGTGTGGAATATCTGGAACGCGCGGCACAGAACATCAAGGGTGATTTCTATGTGGGCGGTCATTCTAAAGGCGGCAATCTGGCGACTTATGCCTGCATGAACTGTCAGGACAAAGTGCGACGGCGCATTCTGGCGATTTTTGATCATGACGGACCGGGCTTTCGCCCGGAGGTGAAAGCGCAGAGCGCATACGGTGAGATTGAAGACAGAATCCATAAGACGATACCGCATTCCTCGCTGGTAGGAATGCTTCTGTATTCTGACGGTGACTATCGGGTGGTGGAGAGCAAGACCATTGGCCTGGCACAGCATAATCCTTATACATGGCTGGTGAAGGATGATCATTTTAAGATCGTGGAGGATCTCTATGAAGGACGCAGATTCCTGGATGAAGCCCTGAACCAGTGGATACTTTCTTTAGATCAGGAACAGATGCACACTTTTGTGGATACTTTTTATAAGATCATACTCGCTTCCGAGACAGATAATCTGATCGATTTTACCGCCAACTGGTTTCAGAGTATACACAAGATCCGGGCGGCGCTTAAGGATATCGATCCGGAGACCGGCAGGATGATGATCCGGATCATGAAGTCTCTCTTTAATATCGTTTCGCTCAATGCCAAAGAGCGGTTCAAGAACAGAAGCGAGATGCAGAGAGAGCGGTTCGACGAGGGAATGCTTCAACTGGAGCAGATGTTTACGAAGTAGAGTATGCAGCCAGGAAATACCGGAATAATTGTTCGCCGCCGCTGTCCATCATACGTTCCGGATGCCACTGGACGGCGATGACGGGCAGATTCATGTGCCTGATTCCCTCAACGATATTGTCCCCGGAGCGGCATACCGCGGCCAGGCCGTTTCCCAGACGGTCCACAGCCTGATGGTGGGCGGAGTTGACCTGCGCGCTTGTACCGTACAGCTGATAGAAGAAATCGGTGCGGTCGAGTCCGCTGTGATAGACGTAGTGCTGTTGGTCCCTGCCGGTCCATTTATGAAGATCAGCGGATTCGATGTGCTGTGTGATCGTTCCGCCCAGATGTACGTTGATCAGTTGAAGCCCTTTACATATGCCCAGTACGGGCTTTTTTTGTTCCATAAAAAGGGCGAGTGCCTGCAGCTGTATGATGTCCAGTTCTGTGTCGATGTCATGTGAGCCACAGTTGTGCTGTCCGAAAAATGCGGGCGTGATATCGCCCCCGCCGGGCAAGAGCAGCCGGTCGGCAAGTGCCGCTTCCTCGACTGTCAGTGTTGTAATATAAGGAATTTCCAGAATGCGAAGGGCGTTTTCGTAGTTATGGACGTCGCCGGTTCGGCCGACGATCGCGATCATGGGAGATGGCATGGCGGTTCCTCATAATGTCGGTGTTAGTATAATATATGCAGTGCTTAGTAATGTGTACTGGGCGTCTGTCTCTGACCGCCAAGCAGCCTTACCGGTCCCGATATGACTTCCCTTGCGACGTACAGCAGACTGTCCATGCGTGCCTGCATACTCCATTTGACCAGCGTCAGTTCACCGCGGGAGATTTCGATACAGGTGATACAGCGTGGATGTACACAACTGCCGGTATTATAGTAGCAGGCAGGTTCTGCGGGCAGCACGGGGCGGTGTGTATGCCCCGTGATCAATATATGCCCGTTTTCTTCGGCCCAGCGGCGCAGTGTCTCTTCGCATTTTTCTTTTACTTCATAATTTTTCGCCGCGCTGGTCGGGTCCAGAATGCCGAGGTTTTCTAACGGACTCCAGAAATATCTCACCAGAAATCGTGCCAGCCGCCAGAACGTGGAATTGAGCAGACTTGCCTGATGTCCGTGGGTCAGATACAGTGATTTCTCCGGAGCCGATTCCGGCCGGAGAATAATGCCTTCGAGGTAGACAGGACACTTCTTTTTAACAATGTCGTGATTGCCGTAGATCAGGTATAAACGGTCTTTTTGCTCAAACCGGGCGAACATGTCGTACACGTCGCTGTGGATTTCCGTAATGTTTCTCATTTTTCTGTTTTCCCATAATTCTTCCCCGTCACCTAATTCGATATAGGTGAAGCCGTTCCGGTAATAGTGGTCCATAGCGGCAAAGTACAGGTGCTGGTTCTTCAGGAAATTGTCCGAGGAAGTGCCGACGCCCCTGTGACAGTCGCTGACAAGAACATATTTGGAACGCAGGTTTAACGGTAGTACGGGCGCCTGTGAGAAGGCGCGGTTCAGACGGTCAGATGCGCTCATAAGCAGGTCTCCTGTTGAATATTCTGGCGGCGCCATGCCGTATGCGGCCGGCAGCCGCATACGGTTTTAACAGCCGTGCGAGGGGTGATGATGTCTGGGCGGCCGGCAGCTGCGATAACATTTTGGCGGCCGACAGCCGTGTTTCTTATGACAGTGTCTGTGGCATCTGCGCATACGGAACAGTCTTCTGAATGCAGATGGAAGAAAGTAGTACAGGAAAAGAATGCGGTCTTCCGCGCAGACGAAAGGTCTGGTGACGTATACGAAAAGTTTGCAGTACATGCGGTTTAAACGTTGGGAAAGTCTGCGATGAAAGCGTGTCAGCAGACCGAAGTCCTCAGAATCTGATACATGGAAGATAAAGGAGACACAGAGTCCGTGGACGGAAATCTGTTTCCTGTCATAACCCGCGCGGCACAGTCCTTCGTAGAATGCGTCACACATTTCAGAGTTCGGGAAGCTGACAGAGGCTTCCAGACACAAGTCTGACGGCTGCGAGAAGCGTCCGGGTAAAAAGATTGTGAGCCACCAGTGGCGCTCGAAAAGCCGCAGACAGTTTTCATCCCTGTTGTGATTGCATAATTCTAAAGTGCAGGGAAGCATTTCATCATCTTCGGCGGCAGTAAAGAAGGCCGATTTATATTCTGATTCGGAGAGAATCCTGTCAGCGTGGTAAATACCGAGTTCCGCACCGGTGTTGATGCCGTACTGTCCCTTCCATAATTCAATCAGCCAGGTTCTTCCGCGATAATCAAAATAGATGGGAAGTGCATCGAATACCATCTGGAAACGGGGCGCCATGTAGTCATAGAGCCACGTGTAACCGGCAGCTTTCTGCCATGCGTCCGTTGTTGAAGAAAAGAAACCGCAGCGGCAGTGATAAGCGTAACCGAAAGGCTGGGCTAACTCTTCCACAAGGGAACACTTTTGACACTTATCCATGCATTTTATACGGCATATGATCTTTTTCCTGCGGACACAGGAGAAGATCATGCCAAAAAGAACGAGTAGTAATAAGATAAATAGAGCATAGTACATAATCTGTAACCTATAATCCTATGTGGTTTTACTCTATTTTATGCATGGAAAATGTATGTGGTGATTATGCCAATTCTTTCATCGCATGAAACTGCTCTGAGATGAAGTGCATCTTGCGCTGCGGTTTATAAGATTCTGTGAAGTGCGGGTACAGGGGATAGGGGATGGACCCTGTGGCCGGTCAAGGCGCAGCGGTGGTGATGCTTTCGTACGTGACAGGCACATTATTGTATTGAATCGCCAGGCTAAAATCTGCCTCCGGCCTGTCCGGCGTGTACGAGAACGACAGCAGGACATAATGACTTAAGGCTTCATCGCTGCGAAGAAACGGGGATTCTATATTAATATCGGTAATCTCGACAGTGATCAGATCACCCGTGTCACTGCCTGTGATCCAAGGCTCGTAGGCATAAGTATGCGGCAGACCGTTATAGTAGATGTACTGTTTCCCGTCGTCACTGATCAAATACCATTTTCCGGTATCGCAGGAATCCAGTGTCTTCACCAGAGCTGCCGGGATCTCCTGTCTGGTGAGCCGGTTTAAGTCTAGGTAATAGGCATTTTCGTTTTCGAAGTCTTCTTCCATTCTGGGTATCGATGCATCATTTGCGCGGAGGATATAGTAGTAGCTGCTGTTGCCGTCCTTCTTGCATTTTTCCAGCCAGTACCGTCTGGACGTTTCGTCCAGCATGCATGCGAGCGAAGCGAAAAAGTCGGTATTATCCTGCTCATATGCCTTGCGTATATAGGACTCTACGAGTTCCTTGTAAGCGCTGTCCTCGTACAGCAGGCTGAGGCAGCATGAAAAGAATCCGCATTCATCGTCCTCAAACATGCGGTTAAGATATTCCTGTTGCGTCCGGCTGTTTAGCTCCGGGAAAACGGCGATGAAATTATTCAGGTCATCCTCTCTATAATATGTTTCTGCCAGAAGTTCCGGATCGGTATCACCGACATATTCTATGCTGGAAATGAGCGGTGCTTCAATCGGGCGGTCCGTATTCTTATGTTTTGCGCTCAGACGTTCAACAAGAGAGGTTATTGCGGGGAGAGCGGCTGCATCGGTCATGTATTTCTCAGATTCTGCGGTGAAGTATACCGGCATGGTACTACCGTCCGAAAGCGTAAGCAGGGTGTTACCCTGTGCGCCGAATGCACGCTGTGCGGAAGAATGCGAGGAGGGCAGGTTATAGCCGAGAAATATGATATAGGGAGGCTGATAGTATCCCGCCTGCGTGAAATAGTAGGTATGGCTGGAAGAGTCGTTTTCCTCTGCGGTGTAAGTGGTTTGAATGTCCTCGGCAGCTTTGAGAAAGAGACCTGCGTTTTCCTGTGTGATTCTGCCGCTCTCGAGCATGGACTGACACTGTTCTTTGACGTGTCTGGCGAGCGAAGGAATATCATTGGCTGCGAAGGGACCCATAGTGGCATACTCATCTTTGCGGACGAGAACAAGTTTTTTGCAGCCGCTTGTGACATGAGAAAGCGGTTTGTCGTTTTCACCAGCGCCATCTACCATGATATAATAGATGTCATCTTCATATTCAATCGTATAGTCCGGCAGAGAATTATAATCTGCCGTATCAATCTCCGTCAGGACGGCGGTGCGCGTGCCGTCGATGCCTTCAACAGCGGAACCGGCAGCCGGTGTCGCATAAGCGCCGAGTACGACCGCTCCGCCAAACAGTATACCGGTGAGAAATACGGCTGTAATCTTTATCCATTTGGGAATTTTTCTGAAGTTCATCATCGCATCCAACCTTTCTTTTATTAATTCTTTACTTTCATACAGTGTGACAGAGGCAACCGCATCCTTGTATGTGCCGCCTGTGCCAATGGCATTCAGAAGCGTGTCACCGTAGGATTTGCGCAGATTATCTGGAAATGTCGAAACAACTCTCTCATCACAGGAGAGTTCACAGAGCCGGTTGATTTCACGGTCCATCAGGTAGACGAAAGGATTAAACCAGTGCAGGCAGACGGTAAGCTGTACCAGCCATTTGTAGAACATATCCCGTCTTCTGTAATGTGTCAGTTCATGCAGGATGGTATAATAGAAATCGTCTGCTGATAAATCTGTGGTCGGCAGGATAATACGGGCACGCCGGAATCCGATGAGCAGCGGTGAGGATACAAGGCTGTTGACACGAATGTCTATCGTGCTGTGTACATGCTGTTCCCCGATGATCTGTCCGAAATGTTCTAACAGAGCGATATCATCGACAGGCGTGCTGCCGGCATTCACATACTTTACAAAGCTCTGGTAGATAGTGACTTTGCGCACAAACAAAAGCATGGCAGCTACCAGCCAGAGGGCACAGAGCGCTGGGAGGATATCTTTTGGGATACGGCTGGCCTGTGTGTTGGCCGCCGTGTTGCTGTCGGATGTGTCATCGGGCGGCGCCATGAGGCTGGTGCCGGCCGTATCGCCAGATTGTATACTGTGATTCATGTCGGACATGTCGTCAGAATCCGCCTGACTGAGGCGGCTGCCATGATCCGTTTCATTCTGGCGGGCAGCGTTATCCATATTATTTTCAGGACTTATGCCGGCGGCTTTATCGGTAAGAGGCGAAGCAGTGTCTGCGATTTTCGAGATTCGGATTTCCGCCTGCCGGAAGAGATTCCCCGTCACGCTTGTATCCGGTGTAAACGGCAGCAGAAGACGCGCTATGACTAAGAGCCAGATATAGTACTGCCAGCGCCAGCTCATCCGGTTCCGGCAGAGCGGACGAAGAAGCAGTAAAGCCAGGATCAGTATGCTTCCCGAAAGTGACAGGGATAAGATGATTTTCAGTAATTCATTCATGTCTAACAGCCCTCGATTTTTATGTAGTGTTGCCGTGGGATATGGGTATGGCGGTTTATCGTAATGCCTCAGTTTCCGGTCGCGGAACTGCCATTCAGTTCTTCCCAGTATTTCTTTAGATCTTCATAGTCCGCGGCGGACAGCAGATCTTTCTGGATCAGTGCGGAGACAAGTCCTTTGGCATTTCCTTCATAGACTTTATGGAGGAAGGTTTCCGTCTGGGAAGACTGATATTCATCTTCGGAGACGATTGCCGTGTATTTGTTGCGGTGTCCAATTTTGTTGGTCTTAAGCAGTCCCTTATCGATCAGCCGGGAAAGCAGAGTGATAATTGTATTCTTCGTCCATTCCATTCCTTTAACGGACAGTGCCGCGACGATCTCCGCGTAGAGCGCAGTTCCCCCGTTTGCCCAGATCACTTTCATGAGTTCCAGTTCATAGTCTGATATTTGCTGCATAATTTCCTCCGATTCGTAGTATTGCGGTGAACTTTGTGCGGAATGAATACAGGCGTTTTATACAAGTCCCGTATGTTCTCTACAGCCACCGGAATATAGTAAAAAATTAAGAGTACAATGTGTAATCTAAAATAAAGATAACACTTTGTACTCTTAATGTCAACACTTATATGAAAAGTCTTTTTAGGGTGGATATAGTGTTGAGAGTCTTCAAAGTCCTATTTGATTTTGTGCAATAAAATTGATATGATATCTGATATGAGCTTTACGCGGAAATCAGGGAATGGCATATAAGCAGATGTTTCGGTGTATTCACGGCTCACAAAGTGATATACGGAGCGCCACAAATTTGTTTGTATGGCAAAACTTTGTAAACAAAGTTTGCAAAGTTGATATTTGCGGCTTTGCGTTAGCAAAGTCATGCCGCTTGTCGCGTAAACGCTCCGGAATGGAGATTAGTGTGAAAAATAAGCTTGATAGCTCATTTTTCACACGGCTATTTGTGCCGCAGGCGTCACAAAATAGCTCTTATCGCAGAGCCGAATCTGATATTCGGCTCGCGATTCCTCCGACGCTAAAGCGTCTGCGGAATGGAGATTAGTATAAAGGAGATGAAATTAATGAAATCAGGAAAAAGACAGAACAGATCCAAGGGCGCTGCCTTGGCGGTAATCATGCTGGTTATGCTGTCAGCAGGCTGTGCGCAGACGGCGGGTGATACATCGACCGGAAACCGGACACAGAGTGATTCGGATCCTTCCAGTGCCGCGAATACAGAGGGAAACAACGATTCCGGCAGTGACACAGGGACGGAAGATGTCGCGGAGCAGGCGGAAAGCGGCGCTAAGATGCCGTCTTTTACGGCTGTAGATCTTAACGGCAATACGGTCACAGAGAGTATTTTCAGTGAAAAAGACCTGACGGTTGTAAATATCTGGGGAACTTTCTGCGGTCCCTGTGTGGGCGAAATGCCGGAGCTTGGAACATGGGCGCAGGAGATGCCGGACAACGTGCAGTTAATCGGTCTGGTGATCGATGTGGCGGGCGAGGAGGACACGGAACATCGAGACCTGGCTGTGAGTATCATGGAGAAGGCAGGCGCGGATTTTACCCAGATCATTGCCAATCAGGATTTTGCGGATATTCTGAAAGATGTATATGGGGTGCCCACCACGATCTTTGTGGATAAAGAGGGCAATATCGTGGGTGACTCCATCATCGGGGCGGATGTGGATGGCTATAAGCAGTTTGTGGAGGAGTATCTGGATGGACAATAGGAAGAAAACAGCCGGCCGGATTCTGGGACTTGCCATGGCATGTGCTTTTATCTGTTACGGGGTATGGAGAGGGGAAGCAGGAGTCGTGCTGAATAAAGCCGTCAATATCTGTTTTGAGTGTATCGGGCTGGGATAGTAGAGCCTGATACGGAGAAAGGGGCACAAATGAAACATGCATTGAAAAGAAAAATCATACAGCTTGTCGCTTTCGGATATTCCAACCCCTATCTTATGAATTTCAAGGGCGGGAAATTGTATCAGGGAAAGTGGAAGCAGTTCTGCAATCCGGGACTGAATTGTTATTCCTGTCCGGCTGCCTCTTTGGCCTGTCCGGTCGGCGCGCTGCAGGCAGTGAACGGTTCTATGAATTATAAGTTTGGCTTTTATGTGATGGGGCTGCTCTTGGCCTTCGGCATTCTTTTAGGCCGGGCAGTCTGCGGCTGGCTATGTCCTTTCGGGCTGTTTCAGGAATTGCTTCATAAGATTCCGTCACCGAAACTGCGGCTGAAAAAAGTTTTTTTATATATCAAATATGTTGTGCTGGCAGTGTTTGTGATCATACTGCCGATTGCAGTCACGGATTATATGGGGATGGGGAAACCGGCGTTCTGTCAGTACATCTGTCCGGCAGGTATGCTGGAGGGCGCAGTTCCGCTGCTCTTATCCCATGAGACGCTGCGGCAGACGATCGGACCGCTTTTTACCTTGAAAACGGTGATCCTGATCGTGACGGTGATCGGGTGCGTTCTGATCTACCGTTTCTTCTGTCGAACGCTCTGCCCCCTTGGCGCCATATACGGGTTGTGCAATAAGATCAGCATATACAGACTGGAAGTGGATGCGGATAAGTGCGTGAACTGCGGGAAGTGTAGGCGCGAATGCGGGATGGAGGTCGATCCTGTCAAAACACCTGATTCGGCAGAATGTATCCGCTGCGGCGAATGCGCTAAAGTTTGCCCGACGGGGGCAATCTGTGTGGGATTTACGGCGGGAAGGCGGGAGCGTAAGAAGCAGTCAATTCCGTAGAATAATTGTTTACGAGCCGTCGTGATTCATGTCGCAGTCCATATATACCCGTGAGCCGGTTGCCCCGGTTTGTCCCTGGTATTTGCCGTTGTACGGGCGGAGCGCGGGAGTATCCATTCTGGCAAATACGAGCTGACCGATCCGGCGGCCGGCCTTTAATTCAATGGCAAATCTGTTGGCGTTATACAGTTCCAGTGTGATCTCGCCCCGGAATCCGGGATCGACCCAGCCGGCGTTCTGGATAAACAATCCCATACGGCCGAGGGAACTTCTCCCCTCCACAAAGGCGGTCAGATCGTCAGGGAGTTCGAAATATTCCATGGTGGTTGCGAGTACGAACTGCCCCGGCAGAATGAGATAGGTATCTGCTTCGATGGTCTTATAACGGATGGAATGATCCAGCGTGATTATGCCGGTGGAGGTATCTTCCACAACGCTGAATGTGTTACCTAGCCGGATATCTACGCTGGCCGGCTGGATCTGCTCGGGAGTCAGAGGTGCTATGGTAAGATTTTTTTCATCCAGCATTTTGCGGATGGTTTGATCGGACAGAATCATGGGTTATCATGCCTTTCTTTTATTGTATTTTGTTTATTGATTTGACACTCGAATCATTTATGATTCAGAAAATGTAACAGTTCAGCCTTCGGCTTCACCGTCACTCCTGATGCACACAAAATGCTCCAAAGTCGCATTTTGGCGCTTTCACAACTCATAAAATCGCATACAGAGCGATTTTACTCGCGGAATAGTGCAAGGCTGAACTGTTACCAGAAAATTACAGCATAACAAATGTCTGCTTGTCTTTCTTCCACACCCATTGTAACATACAGATAAATGGGGCAGCAATACACGATTGTCAGCAAAGAAAAACGAAGTATATGCCGGTTACCGGAATGGAGCGGACAGTCGTATGTAAGGATATGATATCGTCGTGGAGAATATGGACAGACAGGCGGGAGGACTGCAGGAGGACAAGCCGCCTGCAAAATTGTTACGGATAAGAATTACGAATGAGAGATGAACAGGATGGAAAAGAATTTGACGACCGGCAGCGTCTTTAAAACACTTTTGTATTTTTCGCTGCCCTATTTTCTGGCATATTTTTTACAGACTCTGTACGGTATGGCGGATCTGTTTATAATCGGGCAGTATAATGGCGTGGAGAGCACGACGGCGGTGTCCATCGGCAGTCAGGTCATGCATATGCTGACTGTCATGATCGTCGGGCTGGCGATGGGCGCTACGGTGATGATCGGACAGGCAGTCGGTGCGGGCAGGCGTGAACAGGCGTCTCTTGCCATCGGCAATACGGCTACGCTTTTCATGATCCTGTCCGTTGTCATGACGGCAGTACTGCTGCTTATGGTAAAACCGATTGTCCGCGTGATGTCTACGCCGGCGGAGGCGGTACCGGGGACGATTTCCTATCTTACCGTATGCTTTATCGGCATTCCTTTTATTACCGCCTATAATATTATCAGTTCCGTTTTTCGGGGTATGGGGGATTCTAAGAGTCCGATGTATTTTATCGCGGTTGCCTGTGTGGTCAATATCGTGCTGGACTATCTGCTGATCGGAGGCCTGGGGCTGGGACCTGTGGGTGCGGCGCTTGGCACGACACTGTCCCAGACCATCAGCGTGATCATAGCGCTTTTCGTGATCATCAAAAGGAAAATGGGCATAACGCTCACGGCGGCCGCATTTAAACTGCGGCGGGAGACGATGGGAGGACTCTTGAAGATCGGGATTCCGATTGCCATGCAGGACGGCTTTATCCAGATTGCTTTTATTGTGATTACCATTATTGCAAACAGGAGAGGTCTGAATGACGCCGCCGCGGTGGGGATCGTGGAGAAGATTATCGGGATACTGTTTCTCGTACCGTCTTCCATGCTGCAGTCCGTGTCCGCGCTTTCTGCTCAGAATGTAGGAGCCGGTAAGCATGACCGTGCCCGCAGAACGCTTGGCTATGCGTCTGCGCTGTCAGTGATGTGGGGGCTTGCGGCAGTGGTTCTTATGCAGTTCGACGCGGAGACATTTATCGGGCTTTTTGCGGATAACGCAGAAGTAATCCGTCTCGGGGGACAGTATATGCGCGGGTATGTGTGGGATTCGGCGCTGGCGGGCATTCATTTCTGCTTCAGCGGTTATTTCTGCGCCTACGGGCTGTCGGGGATCTCATTTCTCCACAATTCCTTTTCGATCGTCTGCGTCAGGATTCCGGGGGCCTATTTTGCTTCCGCTTATTTTACCGATACACTGTTCCCGATGGGGCTGGCATCTACCGCGGGCTCGGCGCTCTCGGTAGTGGTCTGTACGGGTGTGTTCTTATGGATGGAGAGGCGGCGGAAGGAGGGCAAGACTGATGAAGTTCTGTCGCGGCTATTATGACGGGGAATACAAACTCAAAGATTATTGATTTTATCTTTGAGTTTGTGCTTTACCTTAAAGGACAAACGTGAACAATATTGTTCATTTTTAATCAGTAATTCATAAGCGTCAATAACTCCGGCACAATAACAAAATCCAAAAAGTCCTGTTGCAAAGCCCAAAAATACAAAGGAATGGTATTCAGACCAGGCTAACTTTCCGCTCATAGTTAAAGAAACAGCCAAAATACCGGTTATAAATAAAATAATACTCGGCACAGACAGGGCGGCATAAACTCGCTTTCTTTTTTGATATATATTAGATAATTCATTCAGATACCCGTAATCAAGTATCAGGGGTTCTTCCTTTAGCACCTTATATTGTTCCTGCTCCGAAAAAGAGCCTAATACAAAAGAACCAATGCCTGTCATAATAAAAATTGCCATTCCCAAATAGCGCCATGTCAAATTTGCAGTAAACATGACATAAGGTATTCCAGTCAATGCCCAGGACATAAATCCTATACCAATATAGAGGCTTATCTTTTTCTGATTTGCAATGTATGCTGTTGCCATTTCTTTGCTTACATAATATCCTCTCTCGTTTCCATCGTTAGTGGCTTTTTCATCTTTTAATAGAAAATCTATGGATCTTTCAAAAACATTGGATAATTGTAATAATTTCTCCGTTTCCGGAAATCCCTGATCATTTTCCCACTTGCTGACTGCCTGTCTGGTTGTTCCGATCTGTTCAGCAAGCGCTTCTTGTGAAAGCCCCTTTTCTTTTCTTAACTTCAACAGTTTTTCTCCGAATGTCATATATGTGTCCTCCTTGATTTTGGTAGGCCAATCTTATCAATTTGGGTTGTAACTTTCCAGCTTTTCTGAGTTGCACATTGTCAACGCCGGGTTGCAAATATGTTATTTACGGCAAAATGGCATTTTGAGGCTGGATTCCGGTGTCATGTGATCCATCACATTATATCATTCAAGAAATCCTTTTTCTATCGGTATTACAAGAAATAAATCTGGAAATATACAGGGAATCTATGGAGATCTGTTAATTTAGGTCTTGGCTGTGCATAACGGTCTATGTATAATGAGAATGCAATCATCAGGTGACTGGAATAAATGAAAGAACAGACGGAGGTCATGAACGTATCCAGTTCGCTGGCAAAACAAATAGCGATTCAAATAGTGTCGGATTACGAGACGAACGACGATACAAAAGAGACGTTTGAGATTGGAGGCTGATGTATATGTGGTTTTTATTTGCAATACTGTCTGCGCTGTTTGCGGCGTTAACGTCTATACTGGCTAAAATCGGTATAGAGGGTGTCAATTCAAACCTTGCCACGGCAATACGGACAGTGGTAGTTGTTGTCATGTCGTGGGGAATGGTGTTTTTGACAAATACGCAGAGCGGCATAGCGCAGATCAGTAAAAAGAGCTGGATTTTTCTGGTGTTATCCGGGCTGGCAACCGGTGCGTCATGGCTCTGCTATTACCGGGCGCTGCAGATCGGGGAAGCCTCAAAGGTGGTGCCTGTAGATAAGCTGAGCGTTGTGATTACCCTTTTACTGGCGTTTATTTTTCTGCATGAGCAATTTACGGTAAAGACGCTGGCTGGCTGTGTGCTGATCGGTGCGGGAACACTGCTTATGGTTGTATGATTTTTCAATGCGCTGTAATCCAGAAACATGCAAGAAAAAGCGGAAAGTCATTGACCGGCAGTTACCATTCTCTGTTTCCGCAGTTCTCTGCCTGCCAGCACAACAGACAGTACAAATGCCGCAAAATCGGCAACAGGTCCGGCAAATAATACGCCCATGATCCCGAAGCGGAGCGGGAGCACTATAAGAAGCGGAATCAGGAAGAAAACCTGTCTTGTCAGTGCCAGCAAAGCCCCTTTCATCGCTTTACCAATGGCTGTAAAGAAACTGGAAGAAAGAAGCTGCACGCCGTTTACAAGCACCATAAAAAGATATATGCGCATGAACAGAACCGCAAATTCAAGGTACAGCTTATCGCCGGCTCCGAACAGAGAGATAATATATCCGGGGAAACATTGTAACAGGCAGAAACCGATTGCTGAAACGACCATATTCCATTTGATCGCAAGAAGGTACGCTTCCCGTACACGAGGATATTGCTTTGCCCCGTAGTTAAAACCTATGATCGGCTGGACACCCTGTGATATGCCGACAACAATAGAGAGAATGATCGCATTTGTTTTCATGACGATTCCGCAGGCGGCCAGGGGAATATCGGAACCGTAGACTGTCTTCGCGCCATAATAAGTCAGCGAATTATACAGTACGATCTGCACGAAAGTGATAGCGACCTGATTCACGCTGCTGCTGATTCCCATACTGCAGGTTTTCAGGCTTTCATTTATATCCGGCCGAAAACTCTTTTTTTCAAGATGAATGGTTTTGAAGTGCCATAAATAACGTACAGCGATTATAAAGGATAAAATCTGTCCCAGAATCGTTGCCAGAGCCGCCCCGAAAATACCCCAGTGAAAACCGAAAATGAAAATCGGGTCAAGAATGGTATTGGCAACGGCGCCTGTTACCATGCAGGTCATAGAGTAACGAGGGCTTCCGTCTGCCCGGATCAGATTGCTCATACCGTTTGTTATGATCAGAAACGGCATACCCACTAAAGTGACACCGGCATACTGCCGTGCATAGGGATATACCTCTGCTGTGGCGCCGAATAATTTCAGAAGCTGAGGCAGCAGGCTTTCGCCGATGATCAGATAGGCAAGCCCAAAAATGATCATCAGACTTATGCCGTTTCCGGCTGTTCTGGCCGCCGCTTCCGGCTCCTTATTTCCAAGATAAAGGGAAACACGGGAAGCACTGCCGATTCCGATCAGCAGAGAGATGGCAAGGCAGATAGTTGAAAACGGATAGGAAACATTGGTTGCGGCGTTGCCCAGATATCCGACACCCTGACCAATGAATATCTGATCTACAATATTATAGAGAGAACCTACCAGTGTTGCCGTAATACTTGGAATGGCAAAGCTTTTCAACAGTTTCGGGATCTTCTCATATCCCAGCGGATTTTCAGTCATCAAATTCCGCCTCCTTTCTCTCGATCTGAAGCGAGGCCGTAATATTCCTGCCGGCCCGCATAAGCAGATCAGTCAGAAGCTTTTTTTCCTCTTCGCTGAAGTCTTGCAGTAAAAGCGTCTCTGTCTTTTCACAGACCGTCCGTATGTCTTCAAGAACAGACAGTGCACGGTCGGTGGGATACAGTCTCCATGTCCGCTTGTCCTGATCATTGGGGGTGCGGGTGATCATTCCCTGTTTTTCCAATGCCGCGATTGTCCGTACAATATTGCTCGGATGGACATAAAAGATATCCATCAGGGAATCCTGCATAATGCCGGGAGAGGCACATATTTTGATTAAAAACATATGCTGGCTGCTGTTGACTCCGAAGGGCGCCAGCTGTTTGTCCAGATAAATCTTGTAGAAACGGTCCGCAACCGATAGCCATTTTAATAATTTCATAGATAACTTACCTCCGATCTGAAATAGTATATCACTATATGTGTGCGCACGCAATTATATAATTTGCCGCAGATGGTTCAAAGACGGAAGATGGTTACTGGAACGGAGTGAAGAGTAATGGAAGATGTGCTGGATTCATGGCGTAATTTCGTATTGTGTATATGTTCCATATAAAGTAAAATGGTGGAATAAGGCAAAGCGGGATTTTGAAACCGGTGGAACAGTGAAACAAAGTAAAACAAAGAGGAGGGCATCATATGGAAAATTTGATGTACATGATGATGATTGAGAAAAGCAA
>ERZ777011.1515-NODE-1515-length-23705-cov-13.639450_pt1 | contig 23705 bp, 15 predicted proteins | sample MGYA00374964_ERZ777011 | MGnify/ENA primary metagenome ERZ777011 (study PRJEB29310, sample SAMD00008975) | mouse gut metagenome | study: EMG produced TPA metagenomics assembly of the Metagenome analysis of fecal microbiota from mouse which was promoted... | reverse complement strand
GGAGAAATCACCGTTTGCCGATAAAATTCGTTTTTATATAGGTGATGCTTTAGAACTTGTTCCGCGTTTAGGTGTTACTTTTGATATGGCTTTTATTGATGGTGATAAACGCAAGTACATTGAGTATTACGAGATGACATTGGCGCATCTTTCCGAAGGAGGATATATCATTGCTGATAATACTTTGTGGGACGGACATGTACTTGAACAACCTCGCAATACTGATTCTCAAACAATTGGTATTAAGGCATTTAATGATTTGATAGCACAAGATGTGCGAGTGGAGAAAGTAATACTTCCTTTGCGTGACGGATTAACGATTATAAGGAAGAAAATAGTAAGTAGTAAATCGTAAAACAGTAAATAACTTTATGGAAACAACCAGACAGAATAAGATATCTCGCCTGTTGCAGAAAGAGCTAAGTGAGATATTCCTGCTTCAAACAAAGTCCATGCCGGGTACATTGGTCTCTGTTAGCGCAGTTCGCATCAGTCCTGATATGAGTATTGCCCGTGTTTACCTCAGTGTTTTCCCTTCAGAGAAAGCACTAGAGATGGTGAAAAATATCAATGAGAATATGAAATCCATTCGTTATGAGCTTGGGACTCGTGTACGTCACCAGCTGCGTATCATTCCTGAATTGAAATTTTTCGTGGATGATTCATTGGATTATATTGAGAAGATAGATTCATTGCTGAAGTGAAATAACTCATTGCAGAGGTGAATTTCCCTTTTTATATAGCCAGGCGTTATCTTTTTTCAGAAAAAAAGCATAATGCCATTAATATCATATCCGGCATTTCCGTATGTGGGGTGGCTCTTGCTACGCTTGCTTTGGTTTGCACTCTTTCTGTTTTTAATGGATTTCAGGATATGGTGGCTAGCTTTTTTACGGCTTTTGATCCGCAATTGAAGATTACGGTCCGTGAAGGAAAGGTTTTTGATGCACAAGATGAACGGATTCGTGCTGTTTGTGCGCTTCCTGAAGTGGAGGTGTTTACAGAGACGCTCGAAGAGAATGCAATGGTGCAATACAAGGACCGTCAGGCTATGGTTGTACTAAAAGGAGTGGAGGATAATTTTGAAGAACTGACGGCTATAGACAGCATACTTTATGGTGCGGGAGAATTCGTTCTTCATGATTCGATCGTGAATTATGGCGTCATGGGAGTGGAATTGGTTGCAACCTTGGGGACTGGTTTGGGATTTGTCGATCCTCTTCAGGTATATCTTCCCAAGCGAAATGCTAAAGTGAACATGGCAAATCCCGGTGCTTCTTTTAACCATGATTATCTATATTCTCCGGGTGTCGTATTTGTGGTGAATCAGCAAGAATATGATGGAAAATATATTCTGACTTCTCTTGATTTTCTTCGTCAGCTTATGGATTATACCACAGAAGTCTCTGCGATGGAATTGAAATTGAAGCCTAATGTAAATACTTCATCGGTACAATCTAAAATAGAAAACATACTAGGTGATGATTTTGTTGTTCAGGATCGTTATCAGCAGCAGGCAGATGTTTTCCGTATTATGGAGATAGAGAAACTAATCTCTTATTTGTTCCTCACTTTTATTTTAATGATAGCCTGTTTTAATGTGATAGGCTCCCTTTCTATGTTGATCTTGGATAAGAAGGATGATGTAGTAACTTTGAGGAGTCTTGGAGCAAGTGATAAGCTCATTTCCCGAATATTCCTCTTTGAAGGACGTCTCATTTCTCTTTTTGGCGCTATTTCCGGCATTGTTTTAGGCTTAATCCTATGCTTTATCCAACAGAAATTCGGTATAATTTCATTGGGAGGCGGTGGTGGTACTTTTGTTGTAGACGCCTATCCCGTCAGCGTTCATGTTTGGGATGTCGTACTCATCTTTATCACAGTTTTAGCAGTTGGTTTTCTCTCTGTATGGTATCCTGTACGTTATCTAAGTAAGAGACTTTTATAATTTAATAGTCGGGCGTCCAGTTGGTGTTTACTCCATTAAGAACCGGCGTATAGGACAATGGCGTATACCCTCATAACTATTTCCGTTGAATGTATCTTCTGTTATCACTATTTTGGGATAGTTATCCTGTATCTTTAGCAGGTTTCCAAATTCCCTTTCTGCTGTCTTGTCGCTATCTATTTTTAAAGCGACCTGTATATATAGTTTTTCTCCATTCTTTTCTCCGATAAAATCTATTTCCTTATCTCCGTAATAGCCAACCTTAATATCGTAACCTTTGTATAAAAGGTGGTTATACACTAGATTTTCCAATATTTTAGCTTTGTCTGTTATGCGATATCCGATGACAATGTTCCGGATTCCCATATTTTCGAAATAATATTTCTCTCCTATCTCAAATACGCGTTTTCCAATCAAATCATACCGCTCTACCCGGTGGATAAGGAAAGCATTGTTTAAATATTCTGTATAGCTTTGTATTTGGTTAACTGATATGGTGGTATGTTGTGATTTTAAATAATCACTGATATTCTTTGCCGAGAAGAGATTGCCTATGTTTTCGGATAAAAATTGAATCAGTTTCTCAAGGAACAAAGTATTGCGTAACTTGTATCTACTGACAACATCACGAAATACAATCGTGGAATATACACTCTTCAAATATTCATTGACCGTTTCATCTTCGAGAGGGAGATTTAATAAATAGGGAAGTCCGCCATAACGGCTATATAATTCGTAACTCGTTTCACTTTCAGTTAATCCGTGGAATTCAAGAAATTCAGAATAGGAGAGACTATATATTTTGAATTCGATATATCTGCCACTTAAATAAGTGGCGAGTTCTCCTGAAAGCATCTTGGCGTTACTGCCTGTAATGTATATGTCGTTATCTTCATTGAGCAGGAGCGAACGGATGATTTTTTCAAACCCAGGAATATCTTGTATTTCATCGATAAAGATATAATTCTTAGCTTTTTCTTTGCTATGAGAAATGATGTACGAGTGTAAATCTTCTGCTGTTTGTAGGAAACTGAATGCAAAATCTTCAAGATTGATATAGATAATATTCGCATCTGGTTCTTCTGCTAAAATTTCTTCAATAAGTTGGTAAAGGAGGAAACTTTTGCCTACACGGCGTTGCCCTGTTAACACCTTGGCTACTGATTTTTGCATAAAAGGTTTTATTCGGTCAATATAACCTTTTCTTTTTTTGAGGATTCGAGGAAAGTTCATGGGCCTAAAAGTTTTAATTATACTTTAAACTCTTGCGAATATACGGAAAAGTTTTAATTATACTTCGAACTTTCGTTGATTTAATGAAATGTTTTAATCATACTTCAAACTTACTTTTATTATTTAGTAGTAGAATTGACCAAGATAAGTATTACACTCAGTGAAATGATGTAGGAGACTTGAGTAAGTTCAGTATATGGTTCTGTTTACTTCGGTATTGATTTTGAGCTAATTGATGTGATTTTCTCACTACTATAAAGTTTAAAAGTGTGCAGGTATCTGCAACGCTGCAACAAAACGGGAGTAATCTATTAATAGATAGATGGTTACAGCGTTGCAGATACCTGTTGAAGATGGTGGCAGATGTCTTTTATCTGCCACACTGTATAAAACAATAAATCTTTTATTGCAAACCGTACAATCATATATATGATATAGTGGTTCCCTACGTCTAAACTCCCGTTCCCAAGCTGGAAACTCTGGTTTCCAAGCATGGAAACGAGAGTGTCCGCGTAGGGAAATTGGAGTTTCTGAGTATAGATACTCCAGTTTCCCTATGCGGATACTGACATCAATGTAATGCCTCCGGCTTTTCCTTAAGGGGATATCTGCCCCTAACCGCACGATACGTGTTGCAGATAAGGGATATCTGCCACCATCTGCAACAGGTATCTGCAACGCTGTAACCATCTATTTACTAATGTATTAACGCCGTTTTGTTGCAGCGTTGCAGATACCTGCACACTTTTAAACTTTATAATAGCCGTGAATATTACATTAGGTTTCATTTCAATGCGGATTAGTTCATTTCCGCACAGTTATGAATTAAGTAGTTTAATAAATCATTTAAAAGAACACAGCGACGAGGTTTCTTTTCTTTATAAAATCTGTATTATAATTCCTCTTCTTTGTCTGATTATTTTCCATAGAGCACTTGGTAAAGAAAAAAAAGGTTGTATCTTTGTGGTGCATTTCATACCAGAAGGCAAGGAAACTTGTCAATCTTTGTGACGGGCATTTTGTGTCTGTCCGAGTTCATTCTATATGGCGGTTTCGTACCCCCGTGTAGAATGTTAATGCATCTACTGCCTTCTGGTGAAATGCAACGGGAAAGGCGGAACCGCTCTTATTATTCAGAAAATCTTCGCCTGCCACATAACTTATAATCATTATTATGGAAACGACCCAAGTATCCGTACAATCGCTTGGAAGGCTTGCTCAAGCAAATGGCAAAGGATATGAATCTGCCAAAGGAGTAATTTTGAATAATCGGGGAGAATACTAAAAAGTAGATTACCTGTCCTTATCCTTATCCAAAGATATAGTGATGAGTTTCAAAGTATAAAAAAGATGGAGAAAGGAAACAGAATCTCTTTCTCCATCTTTTATTTTTCATTGCTACAAAAGTATGCTTTCTTATAGGGAATCAGTCCTTTTTACAGTTGAATTCTGAAGGCAGGCATCCGAACTCTTCCTTGAAATATTTAGCGAATTGTTTGGGTGACAGTCCCACTTGATAAGCTATTTGAGAAATGCTTTCCTGACTCTGTTCCAATAATTGCTTTCCTCTTTTTATGCGCAAGACACGGATAAATTCAAGAGGGGACTTGCCTGTTATCGTCATTAGTTTTTTGTATAAGTGACCACGACTCATTCCGACAGTCATGCTTAGGTCTTCGACAGAGAAATCTGTATTGTCCATATTCTCTTCCACTGCTTGTATGGCTCGCTCAATAAGCCTTTCATCAATAGTGCTGATGGTAATCTCGGCAGGAGACACTTCAACTTTTCCGAATCGTTGATGGTTGCGGCTACTCCATTCTAACAGCTTTTGGATACGGAGTAGAAGAATATCCAGATTGAAAGGCTTGGTTATATAGTCATCGGCACCTTCACGCAATCCTTCCAGCATATGTTCCTGGGCGGTTCGTGCAGTTAGTAAAATAACAGGGATATGTGAGTAACGGAAGTCTCCCTTTATCTTATTACATAGCTCCAGTCCGTTCATTATCGGCATACGGACATCGCTTATCACAAGGCTGATATCATGCAGGGCCAATATCTCCATTGCTTTTTCACCTTGTTCGGCCTCATAAACAGTAAATCGGTCTTTCAGGCAGTCAACAATGAATTGTCGGAAATCTTCGTTGTCCTCCACAATAAGTAATGAACAACCTGTTGGCGTTTTTGCTTGCTCCGGTTCTTCCTGTATGTCTGGTTTTTCAGTTGGCGTTGCCGTGGGATATATGTTCTTGCATTCATGTCGTATGGGGAACATAAATTCAAAGATAGTACCTTGGGGATGATTATTGCGAATTTGAATGTCGCCATTATGGAGAGTAACATATTCTTTGACTATATGCATGCCTATGCCACTGCCGATATAATCAGTGGATGAGTGCTCTTCTTGATAGAAACGGTCGAATATTTTAGCTTTGTTTTCTTCACGTATCCCGATTCCGGTATCCGCCACTTGGATGCAGGCATATTCTCTTTCATCTTTTATGATACAATCCAGCACTACGTTCACGCTTCCGTGATTCACGTTGTATTTGAATGCGTTCGATAATAGATTAAGCATTATGCGCTGCATTTTATTCTTATCAAAGTCTGTTTCCAGATTATCGGTTTTCAATGAAAGGCTGAAGGCAATATTCTTTTTGTCGCCGTACGAATAGAAAGAATCACATACTTCTTTGATGAAATCTGCCAAATCACCGTGGGAAGGATTGAGTTGGGCTTTACCATTGTCCAGCCGACGTAAATCAAGCAGTTGGTTGATAACGTCCAGGAGTGCCAATGCATTGCGATGAATCAACTTCAATTCCTTTTTTATGTCTTGTGCCGTATTAGTAGCTAATATTTGCTCAAGAGGAGTGATGATAAGTGACAAAGGAGTACGCAGGTCATGGCTTACATTAGTGAAAAAGCGTAATTTGGCTTCGTCAATTTCATGCTGCTGCACCGTTTCCATATCACGTTTTTGTTGAAGCAATAATCGACGGTGTTTCCGTTTCATGTGGATAAAGATAAGTGATATGGCACTCACCAACAGTAATGCATAGATGCTATAAGCTATATTGGAAAGCCAGAATGGCGGATACACATTGATGGAAAGTGTAGCACTTGCATCGTTTTCATAATCATGAACTTTCATTACCCGTACTTGAAGTTGATAAGTTCCGGGAGCCAGTTTATTGAAATAAATCCGGTTTCCCTCCAGCTTTGTCCATTCTTCGTTTTTATTGAGTCTGTATTCGTATTGTAGCTTGTGCAGATTGCCATAGTCCATAGCCGAAACTTCCACAGCGAAACTGTTGTCTGAATAGTTCAGGTTGAGGCTGTTAAGCAACTGGATGTTCTTTGTGAGAATGATACGTCCGTTGTGTGCAGGCCTGTTTGCATTGACACACTCATTATCAATATATAAGTCGGTGAATATTACTTGGCGGTCGAAGTAAAACAAGTCATTGCCGCGTGGGATAATTTTTACGTATCCTCCTCCGCCTCCGGCAATTACTTCATTCCTGTGATTGCAGAAGATTGAAAAATTATTGAAAGTAAGGTTACCGATTCCATCCTCTTCATAATAAGGGTGGCAACGGAAGTCGGGCATACTGGCAGCATCGGATTCCACTACTTCCACGTGGGTGATGCCATGGTCTGTAGTGAGCCACATATTGTGAGATGCATCTTCGATAATGGCACGTATATATGAATGGGAAACACCGTTTGCGGTATTCAAATTGATTAACTTATTTTGCTTCGGGCTATACACATTGACCCCTTTCCGTCCGCCTATCCATAGTAGTCCGCGTGAATCTTGATAGATGCAATTGGCGAACTTATCTTGTATCACTTCTTCACCGTCGGCAGTTTGTTCCAATATCGTCATTTCCCGGGTGGAAGTATTCATGTGGTACACTCCGGAACTGGTAGCCACATAAAGAGAATGACCATCAACGTATGCCAGGTCGGCAATGTAATTGGTCAGTAAAGTCGAATTACTCATTGTATAATCTTTGAGCATTCCGGAAGGTTCCAGGCAGTAGAGTCCTTGCGAGTAAGTGGCAAACCATAAGTTACTGGCATTATCTTGTGTGATACGACGTATGTATTGAGGCCGTTCCACCGGATTATTTTCCGGCGCTTTGAGCGGAGTGAACTGGCCGTTCTGATAATAAAACGCTCCACCGCCGAAACTTCCCCACCACACTCTGCCTTTGTTGTCATGGAAAGAACAAACAATCAAGTCGGAAGGAATCTCTTTGTTCTTTGATTTATAATAAGTATAGGTGTTTTTATCCTTGTCGTAACTGGCTATGCCTTCACCGTCAAATCCCAGCCATAGTTTGCCCTCTCCGTCTTCGTAGAAACAACTGACATCCTCCAGTTGGGGACAATAATGGTTTTCGAATATCAGATTGTTCAAACCTGAATAGGCTACGCCCTGTTTGCCGGTTCCTATCCATATCACGTCGCGGTTGTCCTTGTAGATATAGGTCACGTGATTGTCCGGCAGGGAATATAATTTGTCGACATCCTTGAATAGACGCGTCACCTTGCCCTTTTCTTTATCATACGGGCATATGAATATTCCTCTGCCATCGGTTCCTATCCAGATATTCCCTTTGCCGTCGTCGGTTATTGTGGTAATCATGGTTCGTTCTCTACTGAGTTCCGTTCGGGCGGCAAAGTCAATCCAGTTGTTTTCTGTCAGAGAATAACATTTGACATCCGCGCTGTGCGGGGCGTACACCCAAAGCTGGGAAGAAAAGTCCAGATAAATGTGAGGCACATAAGTGGTATGTATTTCCGTATGAAACAGTTTGGTTATGGATTTATGCATCCAGTCTATGTTAATTACATTTCCATCGGTCATGAGAATGTAACATCTCTTGTTGCGGCATGCCATGTCGGCAATGTTTACGCTGCCCGGAAGTGACTGTTTGTACAGCGTTTCATCGGAGAAGATGTAGTAATACAATGTGTTGTCTGCAACACACCACAGGTTCTTGTCGTCATCTATGAATAATTGCCTGGGGCTTTCAAAGATACCTATCTTGTGCAGAAGAAGCTCCGTTCTGTTATCCAGTTCGTCCATTTCACGGTCATAAAAACAATAGTTAACCGGAGTTTTTATCCATATATTGCCTGCTGCATCTTCTGCTACCCATTCTACGCTATTGTTGTAAGCTCCTTGCCGGAGGGTGGTATAAGTCTTGAAATGATACCCGTCATAGCGGTTCAGGCCATCACGGGTAGCAAACCACATGAACCCATATTTATCCCGTTCTATCGCCTGAATATAATTGTCGGACATGCCTGTTTTTACTCCCAGCTGGTGAAAACTCATTTCGTTTGAAGCGTATGATGCCAGGCTATTCAGCAAGGAGATAAGAAGAAACAAAGGAATTCGTAAGTGTCTTTTCATAATTGTATCTTTTCACGTTGCTAAGTTAAGAATTCCGTTCATAAATCCCTTATCCCGAATGTATCATTTTAGGGGAAGATATGTGTCTTTTGTATCTTTTTCTATCCCGAATCGATTATTCTCCGGTCGGGATACAATTCGGATAGTTTGAAAATCAAATGAGAAATAGGCGGTACTTTTTTATTCGTACATTTGCCACAGTCAAAAGGAAGTCCTTAAATCGACAGAATAAAAACCTATCAAATATTTATATTATGAATCTAAAATCCAGAAAAACAGTATTTATCACAGGGCTCTGCCTGGCATCTCTGGTTAGTGGTGTTCCTCTTCCCGCTAATGCGTCTGCCGACACGACAGCAATGATACAACAGCAATCCGTTAAAATAAAAGGACGGGTGACGGATGCTTCGGGAGAACCGGTGATTGGTGCAAATGTAGTACAGAAAGGTACGACAAACGGGACTATCACTGATTTGAACGGTGATTTTACATTAACCGTTTCGCAAGGGGCGGTTTTACAGGTCAGCTTTATTGGCTATAAGCAGCAGGAAGTATCCTTAAAGAACGGACAGACCCAGGTGACTGTTGTTCTTAAGGATGATGCGGAACTGCTGGACGAGGTTGTCGTAGTGGGTTATGGTACAATGAAGAAACGTGATTTGAGCGGTGCCGTTTCGCAGATAAAAAGTGACGACCTGATGAAAGGCAATCCTACTGATTTGAGTAAGGGGTTGGCGGGCAAGATTGCCGGTGTGCAGGTGAATCAGAGTGACGGCGCTCCGGGGGGCGGCATCAGTATTCAAATTCGCGGTACGAACTCTTTCTCTACCAACTCACAACCTCTTTATATTGTAGACGGCGTGCCGTTTGATACGGGAGATACTCCTGCAAGTGACACGAATAACAGTCAGAATAAATCAAACCCATTGGCATTTATCAATCCGCACGACATTCAGAGTATTGATGTCTTGAAAGATGCTTCCGCGACTGCCATATATGGTTCCCGTGGGGCGAACGGGGTTGTTATCATAACCACCAAACGAGGTGAGAAGGGAAATGAAAAGGTGGAATTCAGTGCCAACTTTACATTCTCGAAGATAGCGAAACGTATGGATGTGCTCGACGCATTCACTTATGCCAATTATCAAAACGAACAAGTGCTTAATGATTATAAATATAGTAATAAGCCTTATGGCAAGCTGCCGTATCCCGGGGCTTGGGAATATCCGGCCTTGCCGGGTGGCGGAAACGATACTTCTGCTGGCAAATACCTGCCGGCACCGGAAGACTTCCTCCGACCGGGTGATTATGTAGATGAATATGGTAACATTTCCTATGTGGGGGTGGCCGACTGGCAGGATTTGATTTATCAGAACGGCTTTTCGCAGGAATATAATATCAGTGTATCGGGCGGTTCGGACAAGGGTTGGCACTCATTCTCCGGTAATTTCCTCAAACAGGACGGTATCATCAAGAATTCCGGTTTTACCCGTTATTCATTACGTTCCAATATAGGCAGGTATATAACCAAATGGTTGGAAATGGGCATGAATACCAGTTTTACGCATACTGATACGGATTTTTCGAAGACCAACTCTTCTGATTGTGGTGTTATCCGTTCTGCATTGGTGTTTCCCTCGACGTATGATCCGCAGAAGAATAAAGCGGAAACTGGTGAATTGAGCTGGCTTGCATCCAATCCGTTGGCTTATATAACCAACACAAAAGATAATTTGCGCAGCATAAATGTGTTCAATTCAAGCTATATGGAGGTTAAACTTTTGCCTTTTCTGAAGTTCAGACAGAATTTGGGTATCAGTTACACTAACAATGACCGTGGCATGTACTATGGCCGCGAAACGCAGGAAGGTTCGTCCACTACTAATATCAATGGCAAGGCCGAACAGTCAAGCAACTGGTGGTTGGGAATCACCGCCGAATCACTGCTGACGTTCGATAAGACGTTCGGTATCCATAGCGTTAATGCGGTGGCAGGTTTTACGGCAGAGAAATCCAGTTGGGGAAGCAAAGCAATGTCGGCCACGGGATTTCCCAACGACATCACTCAGGACTTCGATATGAGTTTGGGAGCTAATCCGGGCAAATTGAGGTCTGACAGGGGAGATGCAGCTTTAGCTTCATTCCTGGCACGTGTCAATTACACTCTCATGGATAAATATATCCTTACCGCATCTTGTCGTGCTGACGGTTCGAGTAAGTTTACCGATAAGAACAAGTGGGCTAGTTTCCTTTCCGGAGCTATTGCATGGCGTATGTCGGAAGAGAAGTTTATCAAAGACTTGGGGATATTCAGTAACTTGAAGTTGCGCCTGAGTTATGGTGAAACGGGTAACCAAGGTATCGGAAGTTATCGTACGCTGCCAATGCTTAATATGGCAAACTATCCTTTTGGCGGGGCTATCAACAGCGGCTTTGCCGAAGTGGACTGGAGAGGCCCGGTTTCCGATGACTTGCGCTGGGAGACGACTGCCCAATATAATGTGGGAATTGATATGGGATTCTTGAATAACCGCATTAACCTGACGGTGGATTATTATCATAAGAAAACACGCGATTTGCTTCAGGATGTGAAAATCCCTTCAAGTACCGGTTTCGGTAGCATGATGGTCAATAGCGGACACATCACTAATGAAGGGCTTGAACTGACCGGTAAGTTCTATGTGTTGCAGAATACACCGCTGAAATGGAATATCGATGCGAATATTTCGTTCAACCGCAACAGGATTGGCGGACTGAAAGCTGACCAGTTTGCGCAGAAATTATGGAGTTCGGCTGATGAGGTGTTCATACAGCGTAACGGTTGTCCTATCGGGGCTATATATGGTTATGTAGAAGATGGATTCTATGATAATCTGGCAGAGGTGATGGCTTCGCCCAGTGCAGATATCCGCGCAAAAGGCGCCGGTATGATTGGTGAAATAAAATACAGGAACTTTGATGATAATCCCGATATTACTTCGGCCGACCGGGTGATTATCGGAGATACGAATCCTGATTTTGTTTATGGACTTACCAGCAACTTCGAGTGGAAGGGCGTTACATTGAGCTTTTTCCTGCAAGGAAGTCAGGGAAACGACATTTTCAATGGCAACCTGATGGATATGAAGATGGGGAATGTGGGTAATATCACCCGTGAAGCCTATAATACCCGCTGGACAGAAGCCAATGCCGCCCAGGCAAAGTGGCCGAAAGCCGTTTCGGGCTACGAACGTAATATGCTTATCTCTAACCGTTATGTAGAAGACGGCTCTTACTTGAAGCTGAAAAGCTTGAATATCGGGTATGTCTGGAAACCTAATTTCAAAGGTATCAGCAATGTCAATGTGTATGCCAGCGCAACCAATCTCTTCACCATTACCGGCTATAGCTGGTTCGACCCCGAAGTGAATGCTTTCGGTTCGGATGCCTCCCGGCGTGGTGTTGATGTGTATTCCTATCCCAGCAGCCGCACATTCTCATTAGGCATAAAAGTAGATTTTTAAGATGATAAACAATTAAATGTAACTCCATGAAACTGAAAAAAATATATATCCTGTTATCTCTTTCTTTAGCAGGCATGACAACTTTCTCCGCTTGCCAGGATTTCTTGAGCGAAAAACCATATTCTTTTGTGGGCCCGGAAGAGGTGGGCAACGATGATGCTGCAGTCAGCCAATGGGTGACCGGCGTGTACAGTAAATGGGCGGACGATATGTTCCGTTGGGGGAATTTCCCCCGCGTGCTTGATATGGACTGTGACTATGCTTCCGGTCCTGACTGGGCATTCAGCAATGCAGGTGCCGGCAATTATCAGGGAGATGATGTGACCAATACCATTTGGAAGGGTTGCTATAACTTGATTAATCGCGCTAATGTGGCTATTAAATATATCAATGCAATCACGGGTGCCGATGAACGGGTAAAGACGAACGGTCTGGGTGAGGTGTATTTCCAAAAGGCTTTTGCCTATTTTATGCTGGTAAAGGCGTATGGTGAGATTCCGTTGTTTGACAGGGCTGTCACGGACGGGGCGGGATACAACAATCCTCGCCGTCCGATAGCCGATGTCTATGCTGAAATAGTTCGTCTTTTGGAAGAGGAAGCCATTCCCCGTCTTTATAAGAATACGGATGCAGAGTATCAGACAGGGCATGTATGTGCAGGAACAGCTGTCGGACTGCTCGCTAAAGTATATGCAACCATGGCTTCCGGTGCACTTCCTGCAGGTGAGAAAATGACAGTGATGACTGGTTCGTCTTATTCATACAATGGTGACGATAAAGTCTTGGATATGCCTGTAAGGCGGGAGTTTGTAAAGACTCAGGTGAAAGGTTACGAAAGTTTCGATTGGAGGGATTGCTATGAAAAGGCTGCCAAATGGGCGGGATATCTGCTCTATCCTACTCCGGACAACAACTACGGCAGCCATGATCTGCTTCCTTATGACCAACTGTGGAAGCGTTCCGGACTGGGGCAAAGTACCGAACACCTGTTTGCCTTGCAAGGTGCCAACGGTGATGAACTTTATGGAAACAGTATCTTTGAATGGTATAATGGGATTGACAATGGACGCGGTGTAGTGGCCAGCGGTCTGTATATCGGCAACCGTTATCACTGGTATACTCTGTTCACCTCTCAGGATTACCGTGTCACACAAGGAGTGAAACATCGTTTTATAGTAAGCTATCAGGACGAAGAGGGAAAACCGAAGAGCGGCTTTTTCTATCCGAACACGCCGGAGTACGTGCTGAAGGCCACAGGCTATGATGCTAACGGAAATTATGTGGCAGAACCGGAAGCTCCCTACAACGACGGACGTAACTATTACTTTAACGTATCGAACGAGTGTCTGGCATTCACCAACAAATATGCAGACGTTACAGACGCCACACAGAAAAAATCGGATGCCTACTGGCCTTTCCTTCGTCTGGCTGACATCGTGCTGATTTACGCAGAAGCGAAATGTGAATTGGATAATGGAGTATCTTCGGAGGCTATCAGTGCATTGAATAGGGTACGTATCCGTTCGAATGCTACTCTTGCATCGAGTTCCGGTGATGGAGCCATTGCTTCCAAACAAGCCCTGCGTTCCGCCATTTTTGAAGAACGTGCCAAAGAACTTGCGCTGGAAGGAGACAGGCGATGGGATTTGATTCGTTGGGGAATCTATGTGGAAGTGATGAACTCTATCGGCGGAATCAACAAGGACGGTTCTCAGACCCACTACGATGAAGCCGGTGTGAACAAACATCGTGAACAGCGTCATTTGCTCTTTCCATTGCCTTCTGATGAGGTTTCTACTAATGAAGCGATTGACAGCAATAATCCGGGTTGGAGTTAAAGTGCCTTCCCTATTCTAGAATAAAGTCAGAAATTTAAAATCAATATTTCATGAAAAGATTATCTTTCAAATCCATAACTCTTATGTGCTGTATGGCGTTGAGCTTTGGTGCTTGTCAGGACATAGTGACCTATAATGATAATTATGATGACGAAATGGCGTCAAGCGGTGCCCCCGTTATTGACGCTGTGTATGACTCCAAAGACAGGGATAAATTGTTGCCAATCACTGACGGAAATCTGGAGCAGATGATTGTACTCGACGGTTCCAATTTAAGCCGTGTGAGGAAAGTGATGTTCAATGATGTTGAACTTCCTGTCGGTGAGGTATATGCGACTGCCGGCAGTGCCTACCTTCCCATTCCCCGTCAGATTCCGTTGGAAGTGAATAATAAACTCTATTATGAAACGGAGTTGGGAAGTACCACTTATGATTTCACGGTGTCTGTACCTTTGGTTCAGGTGGACGGTCTGTATAATGAGTTTGCTCTTCCCGGCACATCTGTACAGCTGAAAGGTAAATACTTCGACCTCTATGGGTTCGGAGGCGCGAATTCCACTTCTACTGTCAAAATGAATGGTGTCGAGCTTGAGGTAGATTCCATCTCGGACAAATATATGTCAGTTGTCATTCCTGAAGATGCTCAGGATAACTCTGTCATCGAAGTGAGCTATATGGGAGCGGGTTCTGTTGCACATACCGAAAAAATCCCTTATCGTATGACGGATGCGATTATCTGGAACCTTTCTCATCCTGATGATTACGGACTCTGGGCAGGCAAAGAACTTATCATTAATGAAGCAGGCGACAATGAGCCCGAGATTCTCTATGGACCTTATTTTAGAGTAACCGGCAGTTATGGTGCCTGGAATTGGACGAATCTTGTTTGCGGAGGATTCAACTGTCCGGCTGATGTGGCGGCAGCTCCTGCCGATTACAACTTTAAGTTTGAGGTTTACTCTCCGACGGGACATCCGTTCTACGATTCGGCTGGATATGGCTATCTGATTCAGCTTAATAATGGCAATTATCCGTGGAATCCTTCTGCGAATGGCAGTTTCAATACTTACGGGAAGTGGTGTACTGTTTCGATTGATTTGCAGACTGTGTCGGGCAATGCTTTCTCGGAAGGATGGACAGGGTTGTCATTCATTCTCCAACCCAATTCGGATTGGAACGTAGACCACAGTTTCGCCAATATCCGTATTGAGAAGAAAATCCGGTAAATGATTATAGAAAATAGGTATGAAGAATATATATAACTTTTTGATTTATTTCATCTTTTGCGGCATAGGAGCGGGATGCTCTTCCTCGTCCGGGGAAGACTTTCCGGTTCCGGAGCCGGAACCGGTGGACAATTCATTGATAAAGAAAGAACTTTGCACCGAAGGTGCATCCGTTGAGGCTAAGAAAGTGTATACATATCTGAGAAACTGCTGGGGGAGAAAAACCTTAAGCAGTACAATGGCGAACGTGGCATGGAACGTCAATGAAGCAATATGGGTAAACCGTCAGACCGGGAAGCATCCTGCCATTGCCTGCTTTGATTACATGAACCTTCCCGCTTCACCGGCCGACTGGATTGATTATAATAAGACATCGGTTGTTGAAGACTGGTGGAATGCCGGAGGATTGGTTGCTGCATGCTGGCATTGGAATGTACCGGTCACGGAAAATAGCAGTGAGTATAAATGTATGATTAGTGAAACGGATTTTGACATCGCCAAGGCATTGCAGGAGGGAACCCGGGAAAATGAAATCATTAAAGCCGATTTGGAAGAATTGGCGGGTTACTTACTGCTTTTGAAGCAGAAGAATATTCCTGTAATTTGGAGACCGTTGCACGAAGCTGCAGGCAAATGGTTCTGGTGGGGGAAAGATGCAGCTTCATACAAACGGCTCTGGAAACTCGTATATGAGACTTTCAAGCAGAAAGGACTGAACAATCTTATCTGGGTATGGACTAGCGAAACGAATGACAGGGACTGGTATCCCGGTGATGCATACGTGGATATTATCGGACGGGACGTGTACCACAAGACCAGCGCTGCCGGACTGGCAATGGATTTTGATGCACTAAAAAAAGCTTTTCCGGACAAGCTGATTGCACTTAGCGAATGTGGTGATGTGGCAACCATAGACAAGCAACTGGCAGTCGGAGTCCAATGGGCATGGTTCATGACTTGGTATGATTATGAAGTGACAAAGGACACTACTGCGCCTGTTTTTAATTCCGGACAGCACGAACATGCCGACAAAGCCTGGTGGAACAACGCTTTCAGCCAGCCTGGTGTAATTTGCCGTAGTGATTTGCCTTCGTTTAAATAACAGACTATTCAACTTTTATGATGAAATATATTATTCTGACTATTAATGCGATATTTTGCCTCCTCTTGCCGACTGCATGTAGCGGAAGTGGAGAGACCGGTGGAAAAACTCCGGAAACAGTTGCCTTGTTGCAGAACTTGAAACAGGCGGAACGGAAAGGCATTCTTTTCGGTCATCATGATGATACTGCTTACGGAATAGGCTGGGAAGGAGATAAGGGTCGTAGCGATGTTAAAAGTGTCTGCGGTGTCTATCCGGGGGTGATGTCTTTCGATTTGGGCGAGATTGAACTCGGAGGAACACATAATCTTGACAAAGTATCCTTTGCGCATCTTCGTGAATATATTATCGAGCAGTATGCCCGTGGCGGCATGATTTCGCTCAGTTGGCATGTACGTAATCCGAAAACGGGCGGTGACTCATGGGATGTGACCGATAGCACCGTAGTGGCTTCTGTCATGCAAGGGGGAGAGAACCATGTGAAAATGCTCGAATGGATAGACCGTGTGGCCGATTTCCTGCTTTCACTGAAGACAAAGGAGGGTGTACTCATTCCTGTGGTGTTCCGCCCTTGGCATGAACATACCGGAAGCTGGTTTTGGTGGGGAAAGGATTTGTGCTCTTCGGAACAGTACAAGACTCTTTGGCGGATGACTAATGACCGTTTGCGTCTGAAGGGAGTGAATAATGTGCTGTTAGCTTACTCTCCGGGAATGGAATCTGATACGGTTGAGGAATATCTTGAACGCTATCCGGGGGATGATATTATAGATGTTCTCGGTACGGATGTATATCAGTTTGAACGTTCCCAGTATATCAAGCAATTGAACAAGATGCTGACGATTCTGACCGAGGCGGGCAAGAAGCACGATAAGCCTATTGCCCTGACTGAAACAGGATTGGAAGGCATTCCCGATTCTTTGTGGTGGACAGGGACTCTGTTGCCTGTCATTGAGAAATATCCCCTCAGTTATGTACTGGTTTGGCGTAATGCGCGTGAAAAATCCACTCATTATTATGCTCCCTATCCCGGACAAGTATCTGCCGATGATTTTGTGAAATTCAGTCGGTCTCCGAAAATATTGTTTGTCGGAGACAATTTTGAACTCTATAAATAAGGAAACATGATGAAGAACCTGATTAGAATCTGCCTGTTTACTATGCTTTTGCTTGTAACAGGAGACCTGGCTGCCCAAAATATACATTTGTCAACCCCTCGTACCTCACTGGTGCTCTCGGCTCCGGCGGGAGGAGAGTTGAAGTATGTATATTATGGCAGTAAGCTTACTGAAAATGACTGTCGCGAAGTTTATAATGCACCTACCATGCAACATGCGGCTTATCCGGTATATGGTATGAACTGCCCGGGTGAGTCGGCGCTGGCAGTGACTCATGCCGACGGAAACATGACTTTGCAAATGGAAGTGGCCGGTACGGAAATAAAGAACACTGACGGAGCAGTTACTGCTGTTATTAAACTGAGAGACAAGGTCCATCCGTTTTCTGTGAATGTGTGCTACAAGGCCTACTCCGATGTCGATATCATAGAGACTTGGACGGAGATAGCTCATGCGGAGAAAAAGAACGTTATGTTGCGTAAGTTTGATTCGGCTTTTCTGCCTGTGAGAAGGGGGAATGTATGGTTGTCAAGTCTGTATGGCTCATGGGCCAACGAGGGAAGGCTTGTGCAGGAACCACTTGAACCGGGCATGAAAGTGATAAAGAACCGGGACGGTGTGAGAAATTCACATACGGCACATGCCGAGGTGATGTTCTCGCTTGACGGGAAACCTCAGGAGAACTATGGCAATGTCATTGGTGCAGCTCTTTGTTATGGCGGAAACTACAAACTGCGCATTGATACGGACGACAGTGAATATCACCAGTTTTATGCCGGCATAAATGAAGAAAATTCAGTTTATAACTTGAAGAAAGGAGAGCTTTTCATAACTCCGGCTTTAGCATTGACTTATAGTGCCGAAGGGTTGAGCGGATGCAGCCGTAACTTTCATCGTTGGGCACGCAAATACAAACTGGCGCATGGAAATTCTCTCCGTAAAATATTGTTGAACAGTTGGGAAGGAGTGTATTTTGATATCAACGAGAACGGTATGAACCAGATGATGGGAGATATCGCATCTATGGGCGGTGAACTGTTTGTGATGGATGACGGGTGGTTTGGCGATAAATACAAACGTAACTCTGACAATTCTTCGTTGGGCGACTGGAAGGTGGATACCGGGAAGCTGCCTGGTGGTATCCGTAAATTGGTGGACGATGCCCGCCAATATAAGGTGAAGTTCGGTATATGGATTGAACCGGAAATGGCCAATACCACTAGTGAACTTTACGAAAAACATCCGGAATGGATATTGAAAGCTCCCTTGCGCGAACCGGTATTGGGGCGTGGAGGGACGCAGGTGGTGCTTGACTTGGGTAATCCGCAGGTGCAGGATTTCATATTCAATCTTGTAGACACTTTGATGACCAATTATCCGGAAATAGATTACATCAAATGGGATGCGAACATGGCTATTATGAATCATGGGTCGGACTATCTGCCGAAGGATGAACAAAGTCATCTGTATATTGCCTATCATCGGGGATTTGAGAATGTTTGCCGCCAGATACGTGCCAAATATCCGGAACTCACCATACAGGCGTGTGCCAGTGGAGGCGGGCGTGCCAATTATGGAGTGCTTCCTTACTTTGATGAGTTTTGGGTGAGTGACAATACGGATGCGTTGCAACGAATTTATATGCAATGGGGAGCCTCTTATTTCTTCCCGGCTATAGCTATGGCTTCACATATCAGTGCTGCGCCCAATCATCAGACTTTCCGCACCATTCCTTTGAAATATCGTATCGACGTGGCTATGAGCGGTCGTTTGGGAATGGAAATACAGCCTAAGAATATGACAGGCGAAGAGAAAGAGCTATGCCGTAAAGCTATTGCTGATTATAAAATGATTCGTCCTGTAGTACAGTTGGGAGATATTTACCGGTTGCTTTCTCCGTATGACAGGCTGGGAGCAGCTTCGCTGATGTATGTCGCACCGGAAAAAGAGAAGGCTGTGTTCTATTGGTGGAAGACCGAGCATTTTTGCAACCAGCATTTGCCGCGTATCAGGATGACGGGGCTTCATCCGGATAAGATTTATAAGGTGACCGAGCTGAACAGGATAGACAACCAGCCTCTGGATTACGAAGGAAAAGCTTTCAGCGGCGCGTATCTGATGGCGAACGGGTTGGAAATCCCTTATAATCACAAAGTGGATTACCATAAGTTGAGTGATTATTCCAGCCGGGTACTTTATCTGGAAGAGGTTAAGTGAATATATATAAGAGAATAACGACATTTAATTTGACAATTGATATGATTACATTTAAAGAGAAGTTGAATACTCTGTTTGATGATTACAATAAACTGATTATTCGTAAGAATGTGCCTTTGGAAGACGGTAACGGTATTCTCACCCGTTATAAGTATCCGATACTGACGGCTGCCCATACTCCTGTCTTCTGGCGTTATGATTTGGATCCTGAATCCAACCCTTATCTGATGGAGCGTATCGGGATGAACGCTACATTGAATTCCGGAGCCATTAAATGGAACGGCAAGTATCTGTTGGTAGTACGTGTGGAAGGTGCCGACCGTAAATCGTTTTTTGCGGTGGCCGAGAGTCCTAATGGCATTGACAATTTCCGTTTTTGGGATTATCCTATTACGATGCCCGAAGATGTGATTCCGGCTACCAATATTTACGATATGCGCCTTACGGCACATGAAGACGGCTGGGTGTACGGCACTTTCTGTGCGGAAAGACATGACCCGGTAGCGCCGGCGGGCGACTTGTCGTCGGCAACTGCCACTGCTGCCATAGCTCGCACCAAAGATTTTGTGAATTGGGAGCGGCTGCCTGATTTGAAGACCGGAAGCCAGCAACGCAATGTCGTGCTTCATCCCGAATTCGTCAATGGGAAATATGCACTTTACACCCGTCCGCAGGACGGATTCATCGATGCAGGAAGCGGAGGGGGAATCGGCTGGGCATTGGTGGACGATATGACTCATGCGGAGGTAAGAGAGGAAACGATTATCGACCGGCGCTATTATCATACAATCAAAGAGGTGAAGAACGGAGAAGGACCGCATCCTATCAAGACTCCTAAAGGGTGGCTGCATCTGGCACATGGGGTTCGCGGATGTGCCGCTGGGTTAAGATATGTTCTTTATATGTATATGACTTCTCTTGAAGACCCGACGCGTGTGATAGCTTCTCCTGCCGGGGCAATCATGGTTCCCGAAGGCGGGGAGCGTGTGGGAGATGTTTCGAATGTACTGTTTTCCAATGGCTGGATTGCAGATGAAGACGGAACAGTATTCATTTATTACGCTTCGAGTGATACACGTATGCATGTGGCAACTTCTACCATAGACCGATTGGTGGATTATTGTCTGAATACTCCGCAAGACGGTTATTCTTCATCTGCTTCTGTGGAAACACTGAAACGCCAGATTGCGAAAAACCTGAAATTGATGAGTTGATGCACAGCATCCTTAAATAACGGTCTACCATGATAAAACTAAAAGAAAAGATTGGCTACGGTTTGGGAGACATGGCTTCCTCTATGTTCTGGAAGTTGTTCGGCTCTTATCTTATGATATTCTATACGGATGTATTCGGAATGTCGGCAGCCGTTGTGGGGACTATGTTCCTCGTCACTCGTGTATGGGATTCGGCATTCGACCCTATTGTCGGAATCATTGCCGACCGCACTCATTCACGGTGGGGGAAGTTCCGCCCTTATCTGCTATTTCTTGCTTTTCCGTTTGCCTTCATCGGAATCCTTACTTTTACTACTCCCGAATGGAGCATGACGGCGAAGATTGTATATGCCTATATTACTTACTCACTGATGATGATGGTTTATTCTGCTATCAATGTGCCTTATGCTTCTCTGTTAGGTGTAATGAGTGCCGAACCGCACGACCGCAATGTACTGTCTGTCTACCGCATGGTATTTGCCTATTTGGGCAGTTTCATCGCATTGTTGCTGTTCATGCCTATGGTGAATGCTTTTAGCGAGGGACATGGCGAGCAATATGGTTGGGAAATGGCTGTGACTGTGATAGCTGTCATGTGTACTGTCTTTTTTATCGGTTGTTTTGCTTTGACCCGTGAGCGTGTGAAACCTATCAGGGAGAAGCAAGCCCCGCTGAAAGATGATTTGAAAGATTTGTTGCACAACCGTCCCTGGTGGATTTTGTTGGGAGCGGGTATTGCTGCCTTGATTTTCAATTCCATTCGTGACGGTGCCACTGTGTATTATTTCAAGTACTTTATTGTAGAAAATAGTAATGAGCCGGTTACTTTTCTAGGTATCCCATTTGTATTAAGCGGACTGTACCTGGCTATTGGACAGGCGGCTAATATTGTCGGAGTGGTTTTGGTCGCTCCGGTCAGCAACCGCATCGGGAAGAAAAGAACTTATATGTGGGCTATGGTAGTTGCAACGGTGCTCAGTATCGTTTTCTACTGGTTCAATAAAGAGAATCTCGTACTCATTTTTATTTTCCAGATACTTATCAGTATTTGTGCCGGCAGTATTTTCCCTCTTTTATGGAGCATGTATGCCGATTGTGTAGACTATTCCGAACTTAAAACGGGTAACAGGGCTACCGGACTGATATTTTCTTCTTCATCCATGAGCCAGAAGTTCGGGTGGGCAATCGGTAGCGCTGTCACTGGCTGGTTGTTGGGATACTTCGGTTTCCAGGCGAATGTGGTGCAAAACGACCAGGCTATTAATGGTATCAGGATGTTTCTCAGCTTTTTGCCTGCAATAGGTACCTTGTTGAGTATTTTATTTATCAGCATGTATCCGCTATCCGAAAGAAGAATGAAAGAAATCATCGGAGAACTGGAACAGAAGAGAAACCAACATTAAACATTTTGGATTATGGAAACTACTATTGAACGCCTGAAAGAGGAGGTGCAACAAGTGCTTACCACTAATATTCTCCCTTATTGGATAGAAAAAATGCAGGATAGAGAGAATGGAGGATTTTACGGTCGCATCACAGGGCAGGAATGTTTGGTTGCTGAAGCGGAGAAGGGAGCTGTCATGAATGCACGCATTCTGTGGACGTTCTCTGCTGCTTACCGCCTGTTGCATAAGACCGAATATCTGGAAATTGCCACTCGTGCCAAACGTGAAATAATCGACCGCTTTTATGATACACAATTTGGAGGAATTTATTGGAGCATAGATGCTCATGGGCAGCCTTTGGATACAAAGAAGCAGGTCTATGCTATCGGATTTGCTATTTATGGACTGAGTGAGTATCATCGGGCAACGGCGGACGACGAGGCTTTGGAATATGCTATCCGCCTTTTTCATGACATCGAATTGCATTGTTTTGACAAAGGAAAAAATGGGTATTATGAAGCGTTTTCCAGAGAATGGGGAGAAATAGCAGATATGCGTCTCAGTGACAAGGATGCTAATGAACGCAAAACGATGAATACTCATTTGCATATTCTTGAGCCTTATACCAATCTTTTCCGGGTATGGAAGGATGAAATGCTGAAAAGCCGGTTACATAATCTTATCCGTTTGTTCATTGATGAGATTATGGATATGGACACAAGGCATCTGCAACTTTTCTTTGACGACAACTGGCGAAGCAATTACCATATTATATCTTACGGTCATGATATTGAAGCGTCGTGGCTTATTCATGAGGCGGCACTCGTACTTGCTGACCGCCAACTATTGACTGAAATAGAAATGTATATCGTTGAGATGGCTGAAGCTGCTGCGGAGGGCTTTCTTTCCGACGGAGGAATGATTTACGAATTACGGACTGACAGTTCGTCTATTGATGCCGACCGGCATTGGTGGGTACAAGCTGAAACAGTGGTAGGATTTATGAATCTATATCAACATTTCGGTGACAAGCTATCTTTATCACGCGCTGTCCGGTGTTGGGAGTTTATCAAAAAGTATCTAATTGATTATGCAAATGGAGAATGGTACTGGAGCCTTTCGGCTGATGGGACTGTCAACCGTGAGGATGATAAAGCCGGATTTTGGAAATGTCCTTACCATAACGGGCGTATGTGTATGGAGATAATGGAGCGCTTTTGATTTCATTGCAGCCGTTTAGTTCCAACCTTGTTTGGAACTGTTTGTTTCTCGGCGTGAAACACTTTGTTTCCCTGCTTGAAACATTTCGTTTCACACCGAGAAACAAATGGTTTCATGGCATGAAACAAACCACGGCTTGTGGGGTGACGCCCAGTATGCTGTGGGATGACTGAAGATGACCTTTAAGCAAACTTGAGGTGTATTTATAATGAAGGAGGTGTGTCGTAATGCACGATACACCTTCTTTTTTATTCATTACTATACAA
>ERZ777011.1513-NODE-1513-length-23739-cov-3.487713_pt1 | contig 23739 bp, 20 predicted proteins | sample MGYA00374964_ERZ777011 | MGnify/ENA primary metagenome ERZ777011 (study PRJEB29310, sample SAMD00008975) | mouse gut metagenome | study: EMG produced TPA metagenomics assembly of the Metagenome analysis of fecal microbiota from mouse which was promoted... | reverse complement strand
CACCGGAATATCCACCAAAACGAGCGCTGTGGAACTGTCCTCGGACTCTATTCTCGCTCTCTCCTCTTCGTCGAGAGGAGCCTTGATGAGATCCTCGGGCGTAGACGTAAGTCTCGCTATGGACTCAATCTCTTTGTCGGTCGGATTGACCATATTTATCCAAACGTTATGAAAATCAAAGTTTTCGCTTTCCCATACGCCCTCTTCGATCCTCTTGAGAGAACACGAAGCCGTATCGGTATAAAAAAGTTCAAGCATAATATCACCTCACATAAAAATAGCCGCGAAAAGCGCGGCATGCGAGATAACGGATATCCTCTTACGCTCCGCGCAGTTCTTCATCGTAACAGTTGCAACTTAAAGGATCTGCGTCCACAAAAAGATACCTCCAAAATGATTATTCTATATTAATAATAGCACTCAAATTCTTCTTTGGCAAGTAAAATTCGAGTGCTAAGATCTTAATTTTCCCAATAAATATTGTATGCTTGCGTCGCCTAATGCGTGAAACCGCAAAACAACGCGTCAGCCTTCGCCGCCTACCTTTGCGAGGAACTCTTCATACTTTATTCTGTCCTCGTCGCGAAGATAGTCCTTAACGTCTCCGATACATTCCGAGATCATCTCTTTGGTCTTGGAAGTTACGCCGCTCTTTTCGATAGTTTCGATAACGTCCTGAGCCTTTACGCCGCTCTTATCCTCTTTTTCCAAAGTTACGTTTATAGGGCGGCGCTCGTATTTAACGAAACTCAGGGCTTCGTTATTGTAGCTCACGTCCTTCACCGCTTTCTTTAGTCTTTTGAGGCTCTTGACATATTTTTTATTTACGCTATTTACAGCGATCGCAAGAACTCCTCTCAATGCGAACATTATAATAACGGGAACCGCGATATATACCGCAGCCTCAATGCCGTAGATCTCGCTGATAAAACACTTCGCTGCAAGAAGCGCCGTAGCGATTACGGCAAACAGCGTAAACACGCCGGTCACCGCATTGAGTCCGCCTCTTCCCTTCTCGGTCTGCAAAGCGTAAAACGCAGTCTTATCGAGCGGCATATCTCCGCTCATAAAACCTTTCCACTCGTCTCTCGCCTTTCTCGTCATAGCATGACGTCTTGCGCGGTAAAACTTCTCCGCGTCGTAATACGTTCCCACGTACTTTCTCTCAAAATATTTAGCTATCTTATTAGCTCTTTTCGAATATCTTCTCTTAGCCGAAGTCAATATTCTCATCGAAAGCATCAAGAAAGCCGCCGCAACTATAGCTCCCGCTGCTATCAGCGTTACGCTAAGCGACAAATGCTTTTCAAACGCTATCTCAACGTAATTTGCCGCGATCTCCAAAAATCTGCCGATATCCATAATATCAATATCTCCTTATATCTTTTATGTACGAATAATGCCGATATTTCGTTCGACTGGTAATTATTGACGGTAACTCCGAAATTATACGGTTTCTAAAAGATAATTTTTTCCGCCCTGTTTCGTATTACCTACAACGCGTTTTTCTCCGATCCCAGCTTGGCGGATAAATATTATTTTAATAAAAGCGTCGTGATATTACGGCTTTTCAAAAATTTCCAAGCGATATTTTACGTTTATTTTAATATTCTACCGTTGACATTTTCCGCGGGCGACTTTATACTGAAACAGTACCTATATATGATAAAACATTTTTTGAAGGAACACGATGAAAGAAAAATCTTTACAGCAAAAAATATCGAAAGTTTTTAACGATAAACAATTAACGGAAAAGTTATTCCTTACAAAAGAACTCATGGCGCGTTACAAATGCGCTATACTCGAAGTAGAAACCAAATTTCGCGTACTCGACGAAATATTTTCCATACAAAACGAACGCAATCCCATAGAAAGCATAAAGACGCGGCTCAAGTCGCCTGAGAGCATTATAAAAAAGCTAATGAAGAAAAATCTACCGATGTCGCCCGATGCGGTCGAACGGGAGCTTAGCGACGTTGCGGGCGTGAGAGTCATATGTTCATTTCTCGACGACATCTATATGCTGTCGGACTGTCTCATAAATCAAGACGACGTGACCCTCATAGAAATCAAAGATTATATCAAAAATCCGAAAGAGAACGGATACAGAAGTCTGCATCTCATAATAGAGATACCTATATTTTTGCACAATGAAACGCGTAATATGAAGGTCGAAGTACAGCTTAGAACGATAACGATGGAGTCGTGGGCAGACCTTGAACACAAACTGCGTTATAAGAAAGATCTGAGCGAAGAACTCGACTCCAAGATCTCAAAGGAGCTCAGCGAATGCGCAGACCTATGCAACATACTCGATAAGAAGATGCTTTCCGTCAAGAATATCGTATTCAAATCGTCCACCGACAAAAAGCCGTCCTGAGCGTGGGAGAAAAGAATATTTCCGCGCGCGGGAGCATAAAGCGTCCGCAAATAAAAACGCGGTCTCGTATAAAACATACAGCCGACCTTAATTCGAAGGTCGGCTTTGCCTTTCGTTAAAGTCGAAAATAATTAAAAGCGGACGGCGCAAAGCCTTTCCGCCCGTTATATCAATTAAACAGCTAACGCTATCCCGCCTATTCCCTATAGCGTATATCCCAAATATTTGTCATGCGACGCTGTCAGACACCTTTCTATATCCTTCCAATAACTTTCGTAAAGTCTCTTCTCTGCCTTGCCGTAGCTGTCCTTCGTATCGAACTCACAATAGAGCGTATACTTGACGCATTTTACGATACGTGTTATTGCAAGAGACGGACGTCACTCTATCTCTATCGTCTCGTTCCTGCCCAAGACGTAAAGGAGCGTTTTATCGACCTTTATATTCATACTCTTCTCGATAGCGAAACGGTATAGTTCGAGCTGCTTTCTGTACGCCGCTATGAGGTCGGATTTTTTTCTCGACGACTTTTTGAAATCAACGAGTATATTGCCGTTATCGCTATAGATAATAAGGTCTAAAATACCTTGCACTATCACCTTCTCGTCGGGAGCGTTCTCCTTGACCTCGGATAACGGCAGGTACATCATGAATTTCTTCTCTCTTTCGTGTCTCGACCGCTTCGCCGTATTGATAACGTCGCTATTCAGACACGACAAAATATCGCTTCTATCAATTAGATCGATCTCTTCCTCTGTCATTATCTTCGCATCGAGAAGTCTATTGAATTCTTTATCCAGTAGCTCTTCGGTATCGGCGTCGTAATTGATATTTTCCATCAGCTTGTGATAAGCGGTACCTATATAAGCGCTGTCCTCTTTATACAGTTCTTCTACGTACTCTTCTTCGTCGCTCTCTTCGCTGTTTATCGCCGTGACCGTATATTTCGTGCTTAGACGGGTAGCTTCGTCATATGGATATTCATAATTGAATACGTCGTCGAATTGTTTTTTTTCGCTCTCGGTATACGGCATATAGTCGAACGCCCTTACGCCTTCAAAGTCGCAAATATCATCATCGGCGTCCGCTTCCTTCTCGTCTGTTTGAGACGGAGAATTGAGCTCCTCGACGTATCGTCTAAAATCGCCGTCTCTATTCGCAACGTACAAAAGAGCGTCCGTAAATCTTTTGAAATCTTCTATACCGTTCTCTTCCTTAGTTCGGCTGCCGACTATGTATAGACGGTTCTTCGCCCGCGTCATAGCGACGTAGAGAAGTCTAAGCCTCTCTTCCCTCTCGTCCTTCATCGCCTTCATCGCCAAAGACTTGAACATAATATTCGAATATACCGTCTTGTTCATAACGTCAAAACCTTTGAGAGCGATGCCGTACTCTTTGTCGAGCAAATACGGATCTCTGTAAACTTCGCTCGGCGTAAAATCACGTCCCGCGTCTATAATGAAGACTATAGGGTATTCTAAGCCCTTACTTTGATGAATGGTAGACGTATGTATGGCGTTATTCGAACTTTCGCCCTTCGTCTCCGTATCGCCTCGAAGCTCGAGACTATCGCACGCATATAGAAAAGACGCTATGTTTTCGCTATGCTTTTTGTCCTTTAACGACGCCAAGAACGCGTTGATATTCTCAAGCGAAGCCTTACCTCCCTTAGTCTCTAGGAGCCGAGTGACGTACCCCGTCTCCTCGATAGCCGCGCTTAGAAAGTCGTATACGTTCATAAATTGCGACATGAGCCTCAGTCTCAAGAACTTCTCGATAAAGCCTTCCAGCTTGCTCTTTAACGCGGCGTCTTTTACTTCTCCGTCGAAAACAGCCTCCGAAAAAAACTTTTTATCCATATTGTCCGCTCTTACGGCAAGTAGCTCTTCGTCGCTGAAAGTAAAGAAAACTTTCATAACGGTATAAAGCGGCAAGTCTGTACGAGAATTGTCCACGACGCGTAGAAGACTCGTAAGGATACCTACCTCCCTCGTCTCCTCTTTTCTCCTGAGCGGAGAACTGTCGATAGGGAAAAGATACTCCTTTTCGAGAATATCGAGTATATCCTTTACGCTTTCGCTTCTTGACGACGCCAATATCGCCATATCGTCGAACGTAACCGTGCGAAAATCGCCGAGTTTTGCGTCGTAAATTCTGCCGCCTATGAGTTTCTTTATCTTTTTCGCAACGTAATCCGCTTCTATTCTCGCGTTGCTTTTCTCCTCTTCTATACCGTTATCGTCCGATAATCTGTATACGCCTACGCCGCTAAGCGGCTTCTCTCTCTTTGACTTGCGGTAATAGAGCCCCGCTTGAAAATCGTCGGAGTCTCCGTCGTCTTGGAACTTAAGTCCGCCGACGAGACTCGAATACGACTTTACGTTGAGACCTGCGAGCTCCGTTCGCATCAATACGTCGAACACGCTGTTGATACGCGCTATGACAGATGGACTGCTCCTATAGTTTTCGTTGAGTTTTACGGCAAAATTCCTCTCCTCTTTTTCATAGCGGAGAAGTTTGCCGACGAATATTCGCGGCTCTGTGAAACGGAATTTGTAGATACTTTGCTTGGGATCGCCCACCATAAAAAGATTAGAACCGCTCGATATTGCTTCGACTATCTTCTCCTGCACTTCGTTGGTGTCTTGATACTCGTCGACACAAATATAGTCGTACTTTCCCCTGACGCTGTTTGCGATGCTCTCGTTTGAAAGTATCTTCACCGCGTAATGCTCGAGGTCGCTGAAATCGAGTTTGTTTATTTCCTTCTTCTCTCTGTTGTAATAGACTTTGAACCGTTTGACGAGCTCCACAAGTTTCATAACGGATGACGCGTCTCTTTCGTGTTCCTTCTCCATAACGGCAAACGGCGTCGGGAATACTTCTTGTGCCGCGTTTACGAGAGACTTATATCTGTCTCTCGCTCTTACGTAATAGCTTTTCTCCACGTCGTCGCTCTTGTTTGAAAGTCTTTGGTATTCGACGTCCATATCCTTTATTTTTTCAAAATCGGAGATATCCAAAGACGGCTTGATCCTTGAAATATTGTTATACATCGCTTCTACGCACGGATAATATCTGCTGTCCGGCGAATTATAGCGAAAATACGAATATGCCTCTTCTACCGCGTCGAAAGCATCCGTTAATTCTCTTTGCAAACCGTCTCTGACGATCCTCACGGCTTTAGCCTTCTTTAGCGGACGCAAATAATTCTCGCTAAGCGCTCTATCGAGAAAACCGTCGCCGTCAAGTAGCGCGTTCTGAAAAACGAATATATTCTTGATTATCTTTTTGAGCGCTTCGTCGCCTAGAGGCGATAGCTTGTCCTTAAGCAATAAAAATTCGCTGTCTTTTTCTCTGTAACAGTCGTCGAAGAGTTCCCTGAGCGCCTTGCCAATTATCAACTCCCCTTCCTTGTCGTCTATTACCGAATACGTCGGATCTACGCCTACGGCGTCGAAATACTCCTTGATGAGACCGTTAGAGAATCCGTGGACGGTAGTTATATCCGCGCTCGACACGGAGTCTATCTGTTCGTATAAAAAGTCTCTTTCGTCATCGCCCGCTTCCCTTACCGCTTCGATGAGCGCCTTCGTGAGTTTTTCCTTTATCTCTTCGGCTATAGCGGCGTTAAACGAGAGCATGACTATCCTCGAGACGGGAGTCTTTTTATCTATTACGAGTCTCTTTACCCTCTCTATCATGACCGACGTCTTTCCGCTGCCTGCAGAAGCCGAAACGATCATATTGCCTTCGGTATTCTCTATAGCTTTCCTTTGATCCTCGTTCCACTTCTCACTCATCCATATGCTCCTTTAACGCTCCGTTTATCGTGTCGATATCGGCAGAGAGCGGTTTTCTCATATTTATCTTAGACGAATATATGTCGCAAACGCACGAGTATTTGCAATATTCGCACTTCCCCTCGACAGGGCTTTTTCCGATATATCCGTCGTCTATATCCTTTATCGCGTTATCAATGAGTCTGTCGGTATATTCTATAATTTTTATGAATTCGTCTTTTGCCACGGCTTCGCCGTTCGCGTTTCCCTTTACTCCCGACTTTGTTTCTTTGAATGGGAATATCCTATTCGTCTGACCTTTTTTGACCATATCTTCGGCGTCTTTTGACGATATGATTCCCCTAAAAGAATATGGATTATCGTCGTCCGCCCTCTTCCTGTAACCGCTCGGCATGGGCAGATAGAATATACCTACGCTCTCTCCGTCCATATCTTTCATCAATTCGCTGAGATATATGACGAGCTGTATACGCTCTCCGTAATATATTTGTCCGAGCTTGAACTTCACGTCCGACGCGCTCTTGTAGTCGACGATATAGAATTTATCCCCGCAGGCGTCTACTCTGTCTATTGAGCCTCTCAGTCTAAATCTCTTTCCCGCGTATACTCGTATCCTGCCGTCGAAACGGTATTCCGTCTTTATCGGAACAAAATCGGTATTGTCAAGCATACCGTGTATTTTGGATACGACGAACACCGCTCTCTTTCTGAGATCGTCGACGACCCTCGAAAGCTCCGCGTCCGCGTAAATATACGGATAGTTTTCCTTCATAACGGTATCGAAAAGTTCTTCCGTTCTCGCCTTCAGTTCGGCGCGCGACAGATCGACGCTTTTACTCTCGGCGTATAGTTTTTCCAAAATAGCGTGTATGACCGTTCCCGAGTCCGCGACGTTCATCTCCGCGACCTCTCTGTCCTTCACTCCGACGGCATATTGCATATACGCCATATACGGGCACTTGAAATAATTTTCCAGTCTGCTGGCGCTCAGATTGCCCATCCCTTTTTCCTTGTCGTAGCCGAGCATTACGCCGCAAAGTCCTCTTACGTACCTCTCGTCGTTATAATCGAACGGAACGAACTTCCCGCTGTCTTTAAGATAGCTCGCAAGTTTCTTCATTCCGTCGCTCAAAAACGCCTCTTTGTCGGAAAATTCGCCGTAATTTTTCGCCGTGACGTAAAGAGCGTTGCCGAGCGTCGAAACGCTGTCGGGGACGCTCATTTCAAATAGCTTCGCGACGCTTTCCGTTTTGAGCGAATATATCTTTTCAAGTTCTTTGATAACTATCGATTTGGATTTTTTACCGCCGTTTTCGAGAGAATATCCTACGACTATCCTATCTTTCGCCTTGAGCAGAAGTTCGAGAAGATAAAACCTTCCAAGCAGATTCTTATCCTTCGGCGACGGAGTTATCGAGATGTCGAGCGATGAATATACTTCGTTTTCCTGCGAGCCGATTATTCCGTGTCCCGAAGCGTCCTTTGGAACTTTATCCTGACTCATACCTGCAAAGTACATCTCTTTTACTTCGTCGTATCTGCTCTCCGAGACGTCTCCTATATATACCGAATCGCCGAACTTCGGTATTAGAGATATGCTAACGCGTACGAGTCCCGCTAACATGACGTCTCTGAATTCTTTTAGATCCATGACTTCGTCTCCGCCTACCATCTTCATCTCTTCGAAAAATCTGAAGAGTTTCTTCGGCGCCTGCTTCGTGATCTCGCTCTCTATAACGAAGCCTTCGTCATACTCTTTCCTTGCGAAAGCGTTGATGCGTCCTATGTAATCTATTTCGTCAAGATAATGCAAAACATTATCTATATGCTCGCTCATTTTTCGCTTTTCAACGCTTTTCTCCAGTATATCGAAGCCTTTGAATATCTTCCTTCTCGTCTCGTTGAGGGCGTCGAGTGTCTCCCCTTCTCCGAGCGTGAAGTCTCCTAAAAACCGAGACCTATCTATATTGAACTTCGCCAAATAGTTCGTAAATACGTCCCTTTCTTTATACGTTATATCGCGCATCAGTCCGTTCGAGATGAAGTCCGTAACGTCGCTCCTTCGATAGCCCGATAGAGCGGTATTCAATGCGGCGACGACGAATTTGACGCTGACAGCCTTTAGTATCGGTATCTTATCGTCGATATAATACGGGATACGGAGCCGTCCGAATACCCTATTTATCTCGTCCTTGTACGTCTCGACGTCGCTCACAGCAAGAGCTATATCTTTATATCTTATTCCTTTCTCTCTTACGCTCTTATTTATTAAAGCGCCTATGAAGGTCAGCTCTTGCTCGACATTGTCGGCTTCGTAGAGCAAGACGTCCTTTCTAACGGGATATTCCTTGTCGTTTTGATAACCGAACAGGTTATCGAGTATCATTCTGTTTCCGTCGTCCGCCGCTTTATTCCTCTCGACGCTGACGCTTTGCTCTAAGCTCTCCGCAATGGAAATGAGTTTCGCGCTCGTCTTCGGAAAAATTCTCCTGTTGCTGCCGTGATCCTTTTCAACGAGCGAAATATTGACTTCTTTGGAAAGACTCATTATCCTCTCGAGAAGTTTCAGTTCGGGATTTGTGAACGTATAATAATCCGACACGTATACGTAGCTGTTACGCACTGCGTCTATCTCGCCTATAATGTTAAGAAGAGCGTCGAACTTGCTCGTCGCGTCGAGATATTTCTCGGTAAGTTCTTGCATATAACTTCTGTAAAGAAGCTCTATATCATGCGTTTTGTTTTTTATGGGAATATTGTTTATAAATTTCAGCTTTTCCGCGAGCATCTCAGGCGTTATTCCGCTGTTACGCATATCGGAAACGACTGCGAACATTTCGTCGGCAAACCCGACTTTATTCGCGCTCGAAGCGTAACGAAGCAGTTCCTTTTTATGCGCGTTTATCGCCTTTCTCATCAGCATTACCGAAGCCTGAGGCGTCAAATATCTCTTTGACTTATCAATATTGAGATCGGCAAGACGCGAGAACGAGCTCACCTCTATATTAGTAACGCTCGTAAGACCCAGCTCCTCTATAACGGCTCTCTGATAGCTTAAAGAATGTCTGTCGGGAACGAGTACCAAGTGGCTCGTCCTCTCTTCGTTGTTACTGTCGATACGGCGAAGAGTTTCCCTCTTAGCTTCCTCGAAAGTCGTAGATATTATGATATTTACGGGCATACTCTCACCGCCTTCTATGATTTTTTACCGCGCGGGCGGAAGTAGCGTAAGTTTTTTTATTCGTCCGTGACGCTTCCATATTTCAAAACGCAGAACGAAAATACCGTCAAAGTTTAACGAATTATTCCCTTTCGCATTTTTAATTGTACCATATTACCGCGATTTTTCAACACTCTTTGAGCATTTTCCGCAATTTTCATATGATTTTTCGACCTGCATATCCTTTTTAATTGATTAATTTTCGATAAAACTATATAATGATTTTATTAAGACGATAAAACCTGATAGGAACGCCGCCCATATTTACGTCAAAGTTCGCCACAACCGAAACCTACCCGGCAAAGAGCTAATAGAATATAAGAGGTAATACATGAAAAAGAAAATAATAACCGTTACGCTTGCAATCGTTTTGACGCTCGTCATGGCAATAACGTTCACGGCGTGTAACAATATGCCGACGCATAAGACTCTCGCGTCACACTGGAAAGAGTATACGGAAACGTCCGTATACGACGCCGTATATTCTAAAGACGGCGTTACGAGGAAAGGAGAACTCGAAATATCTATCGAACCGTACAACGGCAGAGACCTGAGTGTATCGAGCGATAATATTCCCTCTTCCTACACCAATAATAATTTCTACGGTTTCAAAGTGACGAGCTCGCTCTCGTTTGAAGAAAATCAGTACAAGAGCAGCGTAGTCGTCGTTGACAAGCAGTTCAAAACGCTCTATTCGTACTCTGTTTCGCATTTCCTAGTCGATCAAGACAAGACGGATAAATACGAGGACATAACGAGCGAGATCACGTATTCCGACAAGTCGTGCGAAGTAAAGGGTTCTATAGACGGCAAAGAAAACAACGGAAAGATAAGCTACAAGCAGTACGCTTCCTCGCCGTATTTCGATAACGCTTATTTCCCTGTAATAGTGAGAACAATGGCTCTCGGAACAAGTTCGCAGATGTCGTTCGTCACTCCGACGCCGAGAAATATGAAGACTCTCGCGCGTACGGCAACGCTGTCTTCTTCGACCTCGGACATCGAGCCTTTAATAGATATAAAAGGATTCGAACTCGAAGAGGGCGCTACCGCGGTCAAATGCTATACTTCTTCGATAGCGTCCGCAGAATCGGTACCAGGTACGGGAACTCCTATCTACTACAACATATCGTCGAAAAATTATAAGACGGAGAGCGGAGCGGTCATTGAAAATCCCCTCATGAAGTTCGAAGAGCACGACGTAAAGTACACTCTGAAAAGTATCTCCGCAGTGAAAGTAGCGTGAAATAGCTCCTTTTGCAAACTAAAATAACGCGGTCGCTCAAGAATAAAATAAATTCCGACCGATACGATTTTTTTGATAAAAAACGCTTCTTAATACTACGAAAAGTTTAAGAAGCGTTTTGTTTTACGACTGTTCGATATTCAATTATTTACTCGCTCTCGATATCTCCGCTCTCGAGCCTGCTCTTGAGAAGCATATTTTCACGGAAAAGTCTTTCGTTATCCTTACGCATATCGCTGAGAAGATTCCTATATTTATTTATTTCGCTCTCCTTTTTCTGTTCGTCAAGCAAACTCTCTATTTCGCTAACTAACTGCCTTGCTTCTATCACGAGTCTTGCGCCCTCTTCTATAAGCGCCGTTGTCTCTTCCATTTACATCCCCCTTTCCTCGAAATTCAATATCTTCATATCGCCGTCAAACTCTATAGCGATCTTTTTCGTCTTAATCTCATTATTCTCCTTATACGCCGTAATTATACCGTCGCTAAGGAGCGGCGCGAACGACAGCTTTACAAGACTGCCGCAGTGGATTTCCGCAAAATATTCTTTAAGCGCGCTTTCGTCGGTTTCTTCATACATCTTATCGGCGATATAACGGTAATCTCCCGCATATAACGCGTCTCTTATTAATTCGCACATCATATTGCTCGGATACTCGTTCCTGTATCGGTATACGAATTCGACGCTTTCTGCGTACCTTCCGCTATTATCTTTCGTATATACGCTCCTTTTCTCCCTGCCGAGCGTATCCTTGAGCTTTTCCGCCACGCTCACGGTGTCGCCGCTAAAATCTACGCTGTCGCCGATAACGTCGACGAGCGTTTCGAAATCGGGATCTTTTTTATATAAAGTCAATGCCTTCTTCCCATTCGAAGTATATCTGAGAGTATATATTCCGCCGTCTGCGTCGATTTCGACGTCATTCATATCCGCCGCGCATTTTTTCACTATATATTCGCTGTCTTCTAAAACTACGTGATAGTTTCCGTCGTAATAATACGTGAAAAGAGTTTCGCTATCGACCATCCTCTGCTCGAGCGCCTTGAAGTTCGAAGCGACTTTCCTATCGTCGCTCTTTATAACGAGTTCTCCGTATTCTCCGCCGTAATCAACGAGCGCGACGTCACGGCTCAAAAGTTTAGCTCCCGCCTTTATAAAATATGCCGAATAAATTATTCCCGCGGCATAATCCTTTATCTCTATATCGCTATCTTCAACGAGATACGTTCGCCTGCCCTTTATCTCCTTTCCGTTGACAAACAGCTTTTTTTCGTTATTCTCAAAATACATTCTGTACATACGACACCTCACACTATTCTATGTAGAAACCGTAAAAATAATATTTTGAGACGCTTATTTTATCCCGATTTGAAGTAAATTTCATTTCAAAATATCCGATATTACAAATAATTTACCTTACGTTTACCTATAATATCGCGATAATGTGATAAAATAAAATATAGAATAAAAAACAACAAACTTGTCAGATGTGAGTTTTGACGGCAAAGACGGATACGGAGGGCTAACGGTATGCTTACATTCAATAATGCCGTTGCGGCAATAGCGACGGAAGATATGATACTTGTAATAGTGGGATTATGTTTTTTACCCGCTCTTATTTGGATGCTCGTCAGCAGCGTCAAAGTCAATTCGGTATTCAGACGCTACAGCAAAGTAAAATCGCGCTCTAACATGACGGGCGCGGAAGTCGCAAGAAAGATACTCGCCGAAGCGGGACTCTATAACGTAAGAATAGAGCCGTGTAAAGGAAATCTTACCGATCATTACGATCCGCGTTCCGACACGGTTTTCCTGTCCGAGTCTACGTTCTCCTCTACTTCTGTCGCGGCTCACGGCGTAGCGGCTCACGAAGTCGGACACGCAATGCAATACGCCTCGTCTTACGCTCCCGTAAAGATGCGAACTGCGCTCGTTCCGATACTGAGCTTTTCATCGAAATTCACTTTTCCGCTACTGATGTTTTCGATAATATTGGAGATCTTTATGGGATTCAATATGGTCTCCAACGCGTTGCTTGCAGTATCTATCGCGATCTACGGACTCTATACGCTGTTCTCGCTGATCACTCTGCCCGTAGAATACAACGCGTCGAGCCGAGCGAAAAAGATGCTCCTAAAGTGCGGGATCCTCGACTCGGAGGAAGTCGGATATACGTCCAAAGTACTCGGAGCGGCGGCTCAAACTTATCTTGCGAGTTTCGTATTCTCTTTCCTTCAGTTCTTAAGACTGCTCTCGCTGCTTCTCATAAGAAGACGCGACTAGATATTCAAAACGCATCAAATCAAAATGTAAACAGATAAGTCCGACGATAATCGTCGGACTTGTTGTTTTATTAAAATAGTTATGAAATTCAACAAATAAAGTTTAACCTAAACTTATATCTTAAAGAGCAGTTACGTCGATATTTATTTTGCACGAGATATTGGCGTAAAGTTTTATTTCTATCTCGTAAACGCCGAGATTTTTGATAGCATCCTTGATCATTATCTTCTTTTTATCAATGTCGTAACCTGCGCTTAAAAGAGCGTCCGATACGTCTTTATTCGTGACCGAGCCGAATATCTTGCCGTTCTCGCCCGAACGTATCTTTACGTTCACGGTCTTTCCGTTAAGCTCCTTGCTCATAGCGAGCATATCCTGTCTTTCCTTTTCCTTTCTGGCTTCGTCAGCCTTCTTTCTCTGCAAATTATCGTTTATCTTAGACGGCGTACCGAGCTCTGCAAGACCCTTTTTTATTAGGAAATTCTTACCGTAACCGTCATTGACTTCCACAATATCTCCCTTCTTTCCGAGAGATTTAACGTCGGCTAATAATATGATTTTCATGTCAGTCTCCTTTTTCTTTTTATGAAAAGTTACCTCAAACGATTTCTTCAACAAAACGCTTTCAAAACCGTTGAAGAATACGCGCTTTGAAGGACTCGTTTTCACAAGCGAAGTTACGCTTAAATACAACGCCTAAGCGTTATCAAATGCGTTTCTTATAGTTCTAATTCTACCACATATAGAGCGATAATACAAGTAGTGATGAGAACTTTTAACAAATTTTACCTCTCCGGTAATAAAAAAAACAATTACGCTAATACTCATAACGGAGGCAAAAATATGAAAGGATTAAAATGTACTACGACTAACTGCGAACTAAATTACGCTTGTCACTGTCAGGCAGGCGTTATCAATATCAGCCAAAACGCAGTGTGCAACACCAAAATAAAAAAAGGATTCCTCCCCATTAAAGAGGAATATTCAAACTTCGAAGCCGCAAACGAATTCGACTACGATGAAAACGACGACGTACTTATCCAGTGCGACTCGGTAAAGTGTATATACAACAACGACCATATATGCTCTGCGGATCTCGTCAACGTCAAAGACGGCATAATCAAGACCAAGTGCGTCACGAAAAAAATATTGAATTAACGGCTGACAAAATATCTTACTTCTTTTGAAATCATCAATTTTCAAAAGAAGATACATAAAAAAGCTATATATATGTAGTGTAGTTTTTATAGATCAAATATCTTACTTCGTATTTTCAAACGTTATTATTCAGAAATTTCGAAACATTATATTTTATAAAACGATTTTCACTGTCAATAGAATGATCGATTTTGCATATAAATTTCATACATCAATAAGCCGATAGCTTATATTTGTACGGCTATTATTTGATGCGCCGTCCTTTCGCCGCATAATAACAAAAAAGACGCTGACTAAGGGTATCTGTGGCAAAGAAATAACGCGCTATCTTCGCTTGCGAAGTATAGTGCGCTATACTTATAAAAGAATATAAAGATAAATTTAAGTTTACTTAATAAAATCGAATGCGTCAAATTTTCCACGGACGGCTTTTACCAAGCCAACCATTATTACACCAATACTCATTGTCAAGTCCTGCAACACCGTTTTTACGCACTTTCTTTTGTATCATACGACAAAACTTAAACTTAATTTTAGTTATAAGTGTTGTGTGCGCCGGTTTGGCATAATTGATTTTAGAGAATCGAACAGCAAGTTTGTTTATCTTTTTAGTTAACTTCTTGCGCTTCTTTTCGGAAAGTTTACCCCAAATAATATCACTCATAAGCGAACCGCTAAACATACCGATTTTCGATATTCCCCACCAAGACAAACTGTGTTTTATATCTTTTGCTGTTAACTTTGCGCCTGCTCCAAGACATTGCGTAATAATTACCGCGCGCTTACCGAACATTTCGGGCGCAGGTCTATGCGGCATCCAACGATAACCTAAATGGTCTAATAATGATTTCATTGCGCCCGTTGCGTGCATTACATATGCAGGCGACGTCATAACGATCAAATCAGATTCAATAAGCGATTTTTCAATTTTATGTGTGTAATCAAAGTCTTTACAGTTATTTTCGCCTTTCATAAAGCAACTCGTACAACCTATACAAAAAGACGGACAATCTTTCGGCAGATAAAACTCAACTACGTCTGCGCCTTGAAAGTTTTGCAGAAAAATCTCTTTTATGCGATATGTAACGCCGTGTTTCTCCGTGCCGTTTATTACTGTTATTTTCATATAATCACCGCTAAATTACTGTTTATAGTAGTTTTATAATAGCATAACCGTACTAAAAAAGCAAGGACTGATCATCGTCCTTGCTTTATCCATATGAAATACACCGCTATGGCTTCTTTTTTGAATTGTTTAGTTCTAATAATAAAATACGACGGTATCATGACCGTCGTATTTTTCATTTTTAGATATTCGAAGCGAAAAGCCGAATTACTTAACTTCAACCTCTGCGCCTGCTGCCTTGAGCTTCTCAGCGATCTCGTCTGCAGCTTCCTTAGCGATAGCTTCCTTGAGGGGCTTCGGAGCGTTATCAACGATTTCCTTAGCTTCCTTAAGTCCGAGACCGGTGATCTCCTTAACGACCTTGATAACGGCGATCTTGTTAGCGCCTGCCGACTTGAGGATAACGTCGAACTCAGTCTTCTCCTCTTCTGCGGGAGCTGCTGCGCCGCCTGCTGCTGCAACGGGAGCTGCCATAGCTGCTGCGCTAACGCCGAACTCCTCTTCGATAGCCTTGATGAGCTCGTTGAGCTCCATAACCTTCATATTCTTAATCTCGTCGATTATCTTTGCGAAATCTGCCATTTTCTTATTCCTCCAAATAAAATATAGATAATATACGCGCATATGTCAGCGTATGCGCACGCTACTAAATTCGAATGATTTGATCGAAATTTACGCCTCTTGCTTCTCTGCGATAGCTGCAAGAACTCTTGCGAATCCAGACATAGGACTCTGCAACAATCCGAGGAACTGCGCAATGAGAACTTCCTTCGGCGGAATGGTTGCGAGCTTCTCTATAGTCGCCTTATCAGCGAACGCGCCTTCTACAAGACCGCACTTGATGTTAAGGCACTTGATCTCCTTAGCATTGTCCGCGATGACCTTAGCGGGCGTAACACAGTCGTCGTAACCGAAAGCGAAAGCCGTCGTCTCTTCGAGAGCCTTATCGAATCCTTCGATACCGAGCTGTTCGAGAGCCTTTTTAACCAATCTGTTCTTCAAAACTTTGTATTCTACGTTGTTCGCTCTGCACTGAGCTCTGAGCTTAGTGTCCTGAGCAACGGTAATACCCTTGTATTCGACAAGAACTACAGACTGAGCCTTCTCAAGTTTTTCCTTGATGACTGCAACCTGCTCAATTTTCATCTGCTTAGCTTCTGAAATATGATCTGCCACTAGTTTTACCTCCTATAAAAATATCCTTCCACAACCTGAGTCATAGAAGGATAATAATAACCTTTTCAGACCACTTCCTCGGCAAGAGATTAAGCGTTACCGCGCTTGCTGTCTCAGGTTGCAGTAAATTATTAAATTGTTACGGTTTGACCGATATTCGCATTATACCCGATACGGGTATACGTTGTCAAGCGTTTTACGCTCTGTTTATGATCTTGATACCGGGACCCATCGTGCTCGACACGCTTACGCTCTTAACGTACTGTCCCTTAGCGGCAGCCGGCTTAGCCTTGATGATAGCGTTCATAAGAACGTCATAGTTCTCGGCAAGCTTTTCAGCTCCGAACGACTTCTTTCCGAATGCAACGTGAATGATAGCGTTCTTATCGAGTCTGTACTCGACCTTACCTGCTTTGATATCGTTGATAGCCTTGGTAACGTCCATAGTAACGGTACCCGACTTCGGGTTCGGCATAAGACCCTTAGGTCCGAGAAGTTTACCGATCCTACCTACGAGACCCATCATATCGGGAGTCGTAACGCACACGTCGAAGTCGAACCAGTTCTCGTTCTTTATCTTATTGATCATATCCTCGGCTCCTACGTAGTCAGCGCCTGCCGCCTGAGCTTCGTCAGCCTTAGCGCCCTTAGCGATGACAAGGACCTTAGCGGTTTTACCGGTTCCGTGAGGAAGTACTACAACGCCGCGAACCTGCTGATCTGCGTGTCTCGGGTCAACGCCGAGTCTCACGTGAAGCTCGATGGATTCGTCGAACTTTGCCGTTGCGGTATTGATAGCGAGAGCTATAGCGTCGCCGCTCTCATACATCTTTGCGCTGTCAACCATCTTAGAGGCTTCAATAAATCTCTTACTCATGTCAATTACCTCCTTACTCTTCTACCGTAATGCCCATACTGCGAGCGGTGCCTGCTATCATGCTCATAGCGGATTCGATGCTGCCTGCGTTAAGATCTTTCATCTTAGTCTCGGCGATCTCCTTTACCTGAGCCTTGGTAAGCTTAGCCACCTTCTTGGTGTTGGGACGGTCTGACGCGCTCTCTATCTTACAAGCCTTCTTGATAAGAACGGGAGCGGGCGGAGTCTTGAGCTCGAACGTAAAACTACGATCGGCGTAGATGGTGATAACGACAGGGATGATGAGTCCTTCCTGTCCTCTCGTCTTTTCATTGAATTCCTTGGTGAATCCCGGTATATTGATACCGTGAGGTCCAAGAGTAGAACCTACCGGCGGTCCGGGAGTAGCCTTTCCGGCTGCAAGCTGTAATTTTACAACTGCGTTGATTTTCTTTGCCATAGTCTAATTACCTCCGACTACACATAACGCGGTTTAACGAGACGCATTAATGGATTTACGTCTCTCCCGTTTATAAAAAAGCCGCTACTGCAACTTCTCTACTTCTACGAATTCGAGTTCGGTCGGCGTCTCCCTTCCGAACATCGATACCATGACCTTGACCTTCTGCTTATCGATATTGATCTCCTCGACCGTACCGATAAAGCCTTCGAGAGGTCCGCCGAGAACCTTTACCTGGTCTCCGACTTTCATCTTGATATCGTCCATTTCCATTGCCTCGAGCTTATTCCTCTTGACCTCTTCATCGGTAAGCGGAAGCGGTCTGCCCTGCGGTCCTACGAAGCTCGTGACTCCTCTCGTCTGCGTGACCATATACCAAACTCTCTTGGTATATATCATCTTTATGAACACGTAGCTCGGGAACTTCTTGCGAAGAATGACCTTCTTCTTTCCGTTCTTTTCTACGATATCCTCTTCCGTAGGCACTGCAATATCAAAAATAAGATCCTGCAAATCTATATTGTTCTCGACCATATTCGTCAGAGACTGCTTGACGGCGTTCTCGTGTCCCGAAAAGGTCTGAACGACATACCACTGTGGCGTAACCGTATTCTCCATAAAGCCTCCTTATCCTTTGTTGACCAAGAGATTAAAGAGCGCGAGCAAAGCGCTGTCTATTCCCATAAGTCCCACGAAGAAGATGAATACTACTACGAGAACTATGAACGTAGAGGTTACGACGGTCTTTCCGTCCGGCCACTTGACGTTCTTTAGCTCCTTAAAAGTATTCTTGAGCTTCTTGAAGAATCCGACTCGCTCTTTATTAGGAGCGTTTTTGCCGTTCTTCTTTGGGGTGTTCTTCTTATTCTTATCATTCGCCTTAGGCTTTGAATCAAGATCCGCTCCCGCAAGAGCGTTGTTCACAGCCATCGGAGTGTTAAGCTCAGAATTTCCCTTATTTTTTTTATCCTTACCCATTGAAGTCCTCCGAATTACTTAGTCTCTTTGTGAAGAGTATGCTTCTTGCAGAACTTACAATATTTCTTTAATTCCAATCTGTCGGGAGTGTTCTTTTTATTCTTATAATTGTCGTAGTTTCTTTGCTTACATTCGGTACAAGCTAATGTGATTCTCGTTTGCACAGTAAACACCTCCAAAAAAATTACACCCATACGAGAGTGCTAGTATATTATAGCCGATATTGCATCTCCGAGTCAACAGAAATAACGGCTTTTTTAAGAAAAATCAGCATATCGGAGTGAAAAATTTGCATTTTTCACTCCGTCTAGCTAGTTTTTAACATTTTTTAGTTAAAATCGCTGTTTATTCGCGCTAATAGATAGCTCAAACTCCCATATCGTTCTTGAAAACGTCGTTATTCGGAACGTTCTTTTTACCGTTATAGGTGAACTGTTTCCTCGACTTTTTCATAGCTTTGATCTCAGCCTTTCTGTCGATCTGCTCCTTAAAGATAGGATTGAACGACGGAACGAGTTTCTTCGAAGCTACTTTCATAAGGCTTGCCGTTATCTTCATAGTCGTTCTCGGACATACTCTTACGCCGAAATCCATGAGTTTCGCTATAGCGTCGATAGCTACTCTCGGCTTTCTCTTACGAACGGCTTTGACGATTCTCTTAGCTGCCTTTTCGCTCGTCAATCCCACCTTTTCAATGAGATTGTCGTTGACCTTCTTCTCTTCTCCCTCGCGAGCCTTATAGATATCCGTCTTAACGGGACCCGGCATGATATTCGTTACGAATATTCCCAGTCCTCTGAGCTCTTGGAAAAGCGTCTCTGAAAGTCCCCTTACGGCGCACTTCGTCGCCGAATATATTCCCTCTCCTCCGACGGGAAGGAGCGCGGACGCGCTCGATACTATTACTATGCCGCCGAATTTGCTCTCTTTGAGCACAGGTATCATAGCTTTCGAGCTCCATACTATGCTCTCGAAGTTGGTCTTGATGACCTTGTTTATCTTATCGTCGTCGAGATCGGCGAACTGCGTGAACGGCTGGATCATACCCGCGTTGTTGATGAGAATATCCGGTTTGAAACCTATCGACTTAAAGTCTTCTATAAATCCTTCCCAACCTTCCTTCGACGTTATATCGAATCTTCTATATGTAAAGTGATCGCCAAGCTCCGCCTTGAGCTCGTCGAGCTTCGGCTTCTGTCTTGCGATACCGAGAACGTAACAGCCGTATTTATTGACAAGTAATCTCGTTATGTCGCGTCCCATACCGGTCGAGCAACCCGTAACGATAACGTTCCTGCCGTATAACCAATTCTTACCCATAATGCGCACCTCTTGCAATTCTTAAAAGTCATTCTTATCGCTTGTTAATTCACAAACACATATATTTTAGCATAACTAAAAAAAAATGTCATTATTTTTTACCGCGTAAATATAAAAAATCCACTATGATAAAATCAAGCGTAAAACTTAAAGTATTAAAACGCATCTTTTCGTTATATCGCTTATATTATAGGTCAAGCACCGTTTATTATCTTCCTGCAATTGGTTTCACTGCACTCCACCCTTGTTTTACTTTTTTGGCTATTGTCAATCGCTCTTATCGTATCACATAAGTTTTATCATCTATAGCTAATGCTCTTTCCCACTCGCTCATCGAGTAGTTTTTCTAAACAATAAACTATGCGTATCACTGCAACTACTACGCCTTGATACGCATATTTTGATAAACGCACTACTAATTCAAGTTTTCACTATAATTATCTATTCTTTTTCACCTTTTTTCGCGAATTCGCTATATATGTGAGTGCTATCAGTATAGCCAGCGTTACGCCGCCCATTGTAAAGAAAACCCAATTAACTGTCTTGAGCGTAGAAAAAGCTCTAAAGACTTCGTTCGATACATAGTGCACGTCTCTTAACTGTTTCTGCGTCTCATATCTAATCTGCTTCTCCAACAGTTTCTCCATCCTATAGGCATCATAAAGGCTGTGTACATTATAATACTGTCGTGTAACCTCGTTGCCGCTTTCCCATACTTTGCGTATCGAAGTTGCTTCATTACTATATATATCCATACCAATAAAGAATACCTTTCCGCTATTTACGATATTTGCGCTCTGCTCTTTTATACTGCCTTCGCCCTTATATGTAATGAGTCTTGTTGTCTCTCTCGTCTTATTTGAATAATTATTCCTTATCTCATAATTATTATCTACGCTGCCTATCGGAAGCCATATATCGTATGACTCCGGAAAAAGTGACGCATAAAAATCACTATACTCTTGAGACACTACGCCCTTAACGACATAGTCATTTAATATGGTAATTTCACCGATGCCCATCGCACTATTTTCTTTATCATATTGATTGTTTGGATCGTTATCGTTATCAATGGTCATATTAAACATTTTAAGTCTGTCGGCGTTAATATAAAAAGATAATTTTTTACCAACTATACCAACTCCGCCAAGTACGCTTGCAAGTCTTTCACTCACCACTATCTCGCCGTCATTTAGAGTGTCGGCATAACCGCTAACAAAAACATTATGCTTATCGGGGAACGCTCTTACATAACCTTTCACCATTTTTGCATACTCGACCGCGCCGTCTATCAGCTTGATTTTACCATTGAAAAAAGGTTCTTTCAGCACCTTTCTCTCGCCGTCTATAGCATAAGAAAACGTACCGCTTTGTTGACTCAAAAATTCAGCCGACCTACTTAAATATGAATATGCCTCTTCTCCTAAAAATTCTTTAGTAAAAGTCATCGGAAACAAGTAACCGCCGTAGGCTTCATGATCTTGAATCCCATATGTCTCCTCTATTGCAACGATTGAATTCGCCTCGTTTCCCCACACCGTAGACGAAACTATCAAGAATATAATCAGCGGAATAATCAACATAACGATTATTATCGGTATTAGTATTGCCTTTGCTTTAGTCATATCGTCACCACCACCGGATTTTTAGGGAAATATGCTTTCCCCGCCCCCAAACTGGAAAAGCTAATCATTCCGTCCAATGAAATACTAGCTTTAATATTATCTGTTAACAGTTGCCTATGCGCATAACCTATGTAAATATTAAAAGATCTATTTGACCATAAAACATGTCTGCCTTCAATTTCAAAATCATCATATCTAATGGAGATTTCATTACTAGCTACATTTGACGGCAACTTAAACTGATAACATAATCCCGACGAGCTTTCCGTAACATTTGATCCGATATACCGTTCTACATCTTTAGAATATTTGTAATAACTTGATCCTGTTTGTGCGCTGTTAATACTTCCGCTATATTTGATATTTGCCCCTGCTTCTGCATGACGCCATATTTCCCCATTTTCATCATAATAAGCAGCAGTTGAAACTGTTGAAGAATTCACAGCTCTCATTACCCAATTATTCCAAGATATGCAAAAAAATCCTTACTTCTTGTTAGTGGAGTCTTTTCCCACTTCATATTGGTATAAACATAAAATCCATAAGAATCTCTAGTGCCATTCGAACGATACTTATCTAATAATGAATCTTGATACACAACTACACTTGCAGACATATATTTATTACCAAGTAAATCATCATATGAAGAATCGTCTTGGCTTGTGCCAGCAATTACTTTGGTTCTTTTTATTTCATATAAAACCATTTTTCTTACTGTACTCAAATCATAATCCAAATCTAAAACAGAATTATCAGATATTCCAGCAGTTTTATAAATATCAGCATTATAATCGGAATTAGCTCTTCGCAATTTTCTTTTTCTTTTTATATATTTATCAATATTACTAATTTCCACAAATGAAAAATCTTCTGTCTCGGTTTTTGAAATTATCAATTCTTCGTTTTCTTCGGCATATGATACCATACCGGTACATGAAAACAGAAATATAACGCATAACAATATTAAAATATTTTTTTATTAAGCATAAATTTTCCCTTCTATAATCATAATAACATTATCTTCTAAAATTGTCAATACTGAATTTGACAAAATTCTGTTAATTCAAGTTATACCATAAACGCAAATCTTACGAAATAAAAAAGTACGCCCGAGCAAAAGCTCGGGCGTATGTTCCGAAATACAAATCAATTATTTACGTTAATTACTCGATGATAGATGCGATAACGCCCGAACCAACGGTTCTGCCGCCTTCACGAATAGCGAAACGAAGTCCCTGCTCCATAGCGACCGGAGTGATAAGAGTAATCTCCATATCAACGTTATCGCCAGGCATAACCATTTCTACGCCATCGGGGAGCTTGATAGAACCGGTAACGTCGGTAGTTCTGAAGTAGAACTGCGGTCTGTAACCGTTAAGGAACGGAGTGTGACGTCCGCCCTCTTCCTTCGTAAGAACGTAAACCTGCGAAGTGAAGTGAGTGTGCGGAGTGATAGAAGCCGGCTTACAGATAACCTGTCCTCTCTCGATATCGGTTCTCTGAACGCCACGGAGAAGAACGCCGATGTTATCGCCTGCGTATGCCTCGTCAAGAAGCTTACGGAACATTTCGATACCGGTAATGGTCGTCTCTCTGGTCTCTTTGATACCTACGATCTGAACCTTATCCTGCATCTTAACAACACCTCTCTCAACTCTACCGGTAGCAACGGTACCACGACCGGAAATCGTGAATACGTCCTCGACAGGCATAAGGAACGGCTTGTCGGGATCTCTCTCGGGAGCGGGGGTATAGCTGTCAACAGCGTCAAGAAGCTCCTGAATGCAAGCGCAAGCGGGATCCTCAATGTTACCGTCTGCAGCAGCGCTCATAGCCTTGAAAGCCGAACCCTTGATGATCGGAGTATCGTCTCCGGGGAAGCCGTACTCGTTAAGAAGATCTCTGATATCCATCTCTACGAGATCGATAAGCTCTTCGTCGTCAACAAGATCGGTCTTGTTCATGAATACAACGATGTAAGGAACGCCGACCTGACGAGCGAGAAGGATGTGCTCTCTTGTCTGGGGCATCGGACCGTCGGTAGCTGCAACTACGAGGATAGCGCCGTCCATCTGGGCAGCACCGGTAATCATATTCTTAACGTAGT
>ERZ777011.1512-NODE-1512-length-23753-cov-15.036839_pt1 | contig 23753 bp, 21 predicted proteins | sample MGYA00374964_ERZ777011 | MGnify/ENA primary metagenome ERZ777011 (study PRJEB29310, sample SAMD00008975) | mouse gut metagenome | study: EMG produced TPA metagenomics assembly of the Metagenome analysis of fecal microbiota from mouse which was promoted... | reverse complement strand
TTGTGACAAAAAGAATCCCATATTTATGCGGGGTCTGGCGTTTCGCAAACGCCTAACATTATAGTTGTAAATAAGGAGCTAAAATGGACGTAAGTATTATTCTTGCAACCCATAATCGGGCGGATATTATAGGAAGAGTATTGGATGCTTGGCGAGAAGTGAAGAAATATACGAAATATGAATATGAGATAATTTGCTCAGATGATGCTTCAGATGATGATACGGTAGAAATGATTAGACGGGCGTCTGACTTACCTGTCACGGTCTTACAGAATGAGAAAGGCGGGGCAAGCAAAGCCAGAAATGCAGCGCTGAAGATTGCGACGGGTAAAGTAATTATTTTTACAGGAGACGATATATTTCCGGAAAGAGATTTCGTTAATTTACATTATGAAAACTATTTGAAATATGGAGCGGATATTGCAACATTAGGCAGGATAGAATGGCATGATGAGCTGAAATTAAACCAGTTGATGTATCATATTACAAATGTGGGATGTGAGCAGTTCGGATTTATCGGGTTACCGCCGTATCAGTTGATTGATTTCAGGCATTTCTATACATCCAATATAAGTGTGTCGCGAGAGCTGCTTGACAGAGTTGCTGTTTATTTTAATACTGATTTCGATAAGTACGGATTTGAAGATATAGAGTTGGGGTACCGGTTGCAGAAAAGTGGTATGCGTATTTATTATGATCCGGATATTGTAGTAATGCACCATCATGTATATAATGATGTAGATAAATTTTGCAGCAGGCAGATGAGCTCCGGCGAGGAACTGGTCGTTTTTCAGCAGATGCATAGTGATTTAGAGGACAAGTGTATTTGTGATACGGTAAACTGCAGAGAGGCATTTGAAAAGTATATCGGCTCGGGCAACCATAAGCATTCTATCTCGGGATGCATGATCTGGACGATGATTAGTCTTTCGAAGAAGGCTACCTGGTTTATTGAGAAGATATCGCAGAGCGGGAACTTTAAGAGAATACGGAAGTTTGCCTCTGTTATTTATGCGGGAATTTTTAAGTTTTATTTTTATTATGGCTGTGTATGCAGGATCACATCCGGACGGGGGATTGCGAAGAGCAGGCTGGTTCGCTTTACGTATATGTATATGAAGAGGGGCTATGCGCAGATGTATTTTGATACCGGCTCAGGCTACAGCGAAGCGGAATCCAGAAAGTGGGTTTGCTGGGATGAGGCGGATTGGGAGATTACAAAGCCGTTGCCGGCGAATTTGAAAGAGATACGGTTTTCACCTTTAAAGAATCAATGTTATGCACGGATCAAAGAAGCATATTTCGTTACGGAAACCGGAACGAAGAAGGAGGTTGTTGCAGCGTGGCATAATTCTCAAAGCGGATCATGGAAGGATGGGGATTACACGCACACAAATGATCCGCAGATCCTGATTAGTGATATTCCGGATGGTGCAGATAAACTGGTTATAAAGATGCAGGTACAAAACATGAAAAAAAGAAATTTGATAACGGTTGTAAAACGTGCGGCGATAAAGTTGTGTAGACGACAGACGATTGCAATTAATAATAAAAAGGAGTGGGTAATTGAATATGCAGGCGGCCAGTCGAGGAAGATACAGATTGGCGTAGGCGGGCTGGATAAACAGCAGAGAGAGCGGATTATTGCAGAGTACAGGGAGAAAGTACATATTCTGGGGGATTCTGTTGTGATATCTGATATAGAAGAATTGCAAAGAGGGTATGTTAATTATTTGTATTGCCCTGTAAAAGAAGCGTTGGATGCCGTGCAGATGATGCAGGTAGTATATACTTTATTAAATGCAGTCTACGACTATATTATTGTTTCCAAAGCATATGAGGAGTATCCGGTTGTTGCAGCCAAAGCAGCGGAAGATATCGTGGTATATTCAGAATTGATTCTGGATGAGCAGGGAGAGATCAAATACAATAAAGGAATTGGGCGATATATGCGCCTGCCTTCTTTTAATGTAGAGTCGGATTTAATTAATTTAAATGAGTATATCAGTAATATTGAATTGAAAAATGATTATTTGTTTAAACCTCGAAATGAATTACAGCCTGTGTTCCGGATGAGCAGAAGGTCATTCGAATATCAAAAGAAAAAACCGCTGATATTTGTTTTCCCAATTTTCTTAGCAGTTGGCGGAGTTGAGAGAAATACAATCGAGACAATGCGTTCTCTAAAAGACTATTATAATTTTTGCGTTGTTACTATGGAGAGACATAGCAAGGAACAGGGCTCGTTGCACTATCAGTTAAAAGATTTGTGTGAGTATATATTTGATTTGCGGGAGATTACAGAATTTGAGCATTATTTGGAGGTTTTGTATGAATTGGAGAAGGTATTCAGTCCGGATGCTATATGGCTCTGTAATAATAATCCCTGGTTTGAGATAAACACCATGCAGATCCGCAACATTTTTAAGAATACACCGATTATTGCGCAAGATGTGTATGATACAAAAGAGGGATGGATAGAGTATTATGATACACCCGGGATTAAGTCGTTTGACAGATATATCGCCATAACGGAATTAATCAGAGAATGTTTTCGAAATAAATATGGAATCGCGGATGAGAAAATTGATGTGATATATCCGGTTGTAGATGGCGCGAAAGTGAAAAAGGCTATGAGTAGTAAAGAATCATATGAGCAGATATGTGCGGAATATGATTTAGATCCGAAGGCAGAACATTATGCGTTTATTGCAAGATTATCCGAACAAAAAAATCCAATCAGATATTTAGAACTGGTATACCAGGCACATAAAAAATATGGCAATCAAATTCAGTTTGTTATGGTTGGGAACGGACCATTATCCGGAGATATAGACCGCTATATAGCAGATAAGCATATGGAGGAAATTGTCAGAAGGATTGCTTATATCGAAGATGTTCCGAGACTCATGCGTGTACTAAACGGATTGATTATAACTTCCAATTATGAAGGGATGCCGATTGTAAGTATTGAAGCAATGAGCATGAGTGTGCCGATATTGTCAACAGATGCCGGTGATCTGAGGCGCTTTCTGGAAAAAACACATGGTGGGATGATAATGGACGAGAAGCAAAAGGATATACAGAATTTTGATGAGTTCAGAAATGATCTGGGAATTTATGCTCAAAATGCCGAAAAACATGCAGCAGAGATATTAGAATTCTTCTCATCGGACATAGTTGCTAAGAAATATGTTGATTCTTTTGAAAAAGCAATGAGTGCATACAAGAATATTTCCGGGAGCAGCAGGGTGTAATTATGAAAATCAAGTGGAGAAAATCTTTTTCCTATATTGTATGTGGAGCCGTGGTTATTTCTATTCTGTTGATGTGGCTTATGATAGGCAGTACAGAGTTTAGGCGGTTGAAGGGACCATACGCATATACGGTATCTGATGAAGATATTGAAAAGGGGATATACGGATATGAAAGAGACCAAAATTACTTTCTTGCGCAAATTGATGATGCGTGTATAACGATTGATGTTCCGAAAGAAGGTATCGTCTATGCAATTAAGGTCGATTCGGTTCCTCAGACGGAACTGCAAAACGAAGTACAGATCTATTATACGAACGAGGAAGAGTTTAAGGGAGATGCATATGTAGAGGGAAAACTGCAAAATGGTAATACAGAGTTTGTTCTCGATCGGAAGTGCTCCCGGGTAAGAATAGATTTTACATCTTTACGGGGAGAAGCGGTAGAGATTAACAGTATAGATATTGTTTTTTCGGATAGGGAGAGAAAAGAGTTTATTGTATTTTGCCCTATAGTTGTAATTACTTATGCGATTTTTATGTTTATATATGTAAATAGAAAAGCGGTTGTGGCGAAAATTATGAGCTCTCCGAGGTGGGGAGCGAGATTCGACTTGGTATCCCAGATTTGTTCTTTGGCATACAGCGATTTCCGCGCCAGATTTTCGGGTTCTTATTTGGGGATGTTTTGGGGAATTATTCAACCGCTCTCTACCATTTTATTATTCTGGTTTGTTTTTCAGGTCGGATTTCGTTCTAATCCAGTGGATGATGTTCCGTTTATTCTATGGTTATCCGCTGGAATGATACCATGGAATTACTTTTATGATGCATGGTTTGGGGGAACCTCAGCATTTACGGCATATGGATATATTGTAAAAAAGGTTGTTTTCAGAGTAGAGATGCTGCCGCTGGTTAAGGCATTATCATCGGCCATCATGAACGGAATATTCAATATTATTTTATTGGTTATATATGCTTTGTATGGAGAATTTCCGGGAGCTCACACTATAGATATGATTTATTTCAGTGTGTGTATCTTTGCTTTGTCGCTTGGTTTATCGCTTTTTACGGCAACATTGAATGTATTTATGAAGGATATTGGACATTTCCTTGGCATCATTCTTCAGTTTTTAATGTGGATGACACCAATGATGTGGGATTATCATATGATCCCCGATAAGTTCAGCCTGTTTTATAAATTGAATCCTCTGCACTATGTCATTAATGGTTATCGGGAAAGTCTGATCAATGGATACTGGTTTTTCCATCGATATCAGCTTATGATATATTTCTGGATTGTTTCGGCTTTTCTTATTGTCATAGGGTATAATTTAATGAAAAAGCTTAAACCGCATTTTGCAGATGTGTTGTAGAATTTGGAAGGAATTGTTATGGATGATATTACAATCGATGTAAAACATGTTACAAAGGCGTATAAATTATATGAGAAGCCAATGGACAGGGTAAGAGAAACTCTGATTAAAAATTCTTGTTATCATAAAGATTTTTATGCGGTAAAAGATGTTTCTTTTTCGGTAAAAAGAGGCGAGACGGTAGGTATTATTGGTAAAAATGGGGCTGGAAAATCTACTTTATTAAAGATGATAACAGGAGTCTTAACGCCGACAAGCGGAGAGATCTGTCTGAGCGGTACGGTTTCTGCTTTATTAGAATTGGGAACAGGATTTGATGCGGAGAGAAGCGGGATTGATAACATATATCTGAATGGACGTATTAATGGATTATCAAGGCAGGAGATAGAAAATAGCTTAGAAGCAATTCTGGATTTTGCGGATATAGGCGACTTCATTTATCAACCGATTAAAACATATTCCAGCGGTATGTTAGTGAGACTGGCGTTTGCCACGGCAATCAATGTCAACCCTGAAATCTTGATCGTAGACGAGGCATTAAGCGTGGGCGATGTAAGATTTCAACAGAAATGTTATCGGAAAATAAGAGAGTTTAAGGAGAAGGGGACGGTATTGTTTGTCAGTCATGATACAGGGGCAATTACCAGTTTCTGTGACAGGGTGATATGGCTGGATGACGGGAAAATATATAAAGCGGGCGAACCGATGGAAATCATTGAAGAATATTTGACCTTTATGCGATATGATATTAGAATGGACAAGGAATCCTTTGATGTAAAGGAAAGTGAAAATTCGGTTGAAACGGAAGAACAAAAAGAGGTTTTGCCGGACGAGAATAATACATGCGTTCTGGAATTTGGAAATAGAGCAGCCAGTTTTACAAAAATCACACTGCGGGATGAGAATCAACGGTTAATTTCACAGGTGCGAAGCGGACAAACTATTGCTGTCAGAATGGAAATAGATGTACAGCGTACAATTGAATACCCGATTCTGGGTTTCAACATAAAGGATATGCTTGGAAATGAGCTGGTGGTCACAAATACGATTTTTGAGAAACTTGATCTTCCTGTATTAGAGAGGGGAAAAAGGTACTGTTACGAATGGCAATTTCAATTTCCGTGTTTTCATGCAGGAGATTACCCGATGGACATTGCCTTGGCAGAAGGAACATATCAAAATCATGAGCAAATACATTTTGTGACGGATGCCCTGGTGCTAAAATGCGTTGACGACAGGAATTATCAAGAAGGAAGAGGAAGGTATATTATTGATCGAATAAAACTTAAACAGATGCTGTTTGAATCGTGATAAGGAGGAAATGGATGTTTCATATAAAAAAGAAAACGTATAACAGAATTGAGAATGAACGACTCCTCTCGATTATTATTCCCAGCTATAATCATGAGGCGTATATTGGACATGCGATACAAAGCGTGATGGATCAGAGTTATCATAACTGGGAATTGATTATTGTGGATGACGGCTCCAAAGATAATTCATTGTCTGTGATAAATAAATATTCTGATGAACGAATTCATTTAATCACACAGGAAAATCAGGGGGCTCACAATGCAATAAACAGAGGATTGCGTGAGGCAAAGGGAGAATATCTTGCAATTCTGAATTCAGATGATCTTTATGAAGCTGACCGGTTTAAAATTATGATTGCGGAAATGGAAAATAATCCGACAGTAGAATTCTCATGCTCTTATATCCGCGTAATAGATAGCAAAGGAAAAGGTCTGGGAACAAAAGAGGGATGGCGGAATATGGAACCATGGGTGGTGCCGCATCGTGAATTGTCGTTTGCGGCAACAGAGGATTTCAAACGAAATCTGCTTATGAGTAATTTTACTTCTACCACCAGTAATTTCTTATTTACAAGAAATCTGTATGAAAAGATTGGCGGTATGCGGAATCTGCGGTTTGCACATGATTGGGATTTTGCTCTGCGGGCGGCGGAGGTGGCTGAATGCAAAATTATCGATAAACCACTATTAAAGTACAGAGTACATGAAAGCAATACGATTTCTTCGGACAGAAAGTGGATGTTATTTGAGATTGCATGGATATGGGCAGCAAATCTGGATAGATTCTATAGTATGATATTTCATGATTCAGATTATAGGAACGGTATTATTACGTTAGTCGAATCATTGAACCTACAGGGAAATGATAAGATTTTCTGGGTGATTAAATGTTTTATTGATTCACAGTGTAAATTGGGAGTAGAGCGTCCGGAGGAGATACTGTTGGATGATGCGGATTTACGTAACAGGCTATTGGAGTATGTTGTGGAATAAGGGAACAGGAGGAATGATTTAGAAATGAAATATGATTTAGATCTCATTTTGAATGAAAAGAATGCCTTAAATATTATATTAAAGCAAATACACTCTAATAGCCTGATCTTAGAATTCGGACCGGCAAATGGTAGAATGACAAAATATTTGAAGGAAATGTTGGAATGTGATGTTTATATTGTTGAAATTGATGAAGAAGCAGCCAAAGATGCAATGAAATATGCTGCCGATGGTTTAGTTGGGGATATAGAACAATTTGAGTGGTTGGATCAATGGAAGGGAGTAGAGTTTGATTATATTATTTTTGCCGATGTTTTAGAGCATTTATATAACCCACAGGATGTGCTTTCCAAAACAAGAGAATTGCTTAAACATGATGGAAAAGTATTTGTTTCAGTTCCGAACATAGGCCATAATTCTGTAATGATTAATCTCTATAGAAATGTATTCAATTATACGCCATTGGGACTTTTGGATAATACGCATATACATTTTTTTGCGTATAATACATTAAAGGAATTCTGCCACTATGCGGGATATTTTCCAGTTGTGGAGGATGCAACATATTCAGATGTCGGTGAAAATGAAATTACCTGTAGCTATGACGATATAGATAAAGATATCGGTTATGGTCTTAAAAAAAGAGATTTTGGAAGTGTGTATCAATATGTTTTTACATTGCAAAAGGAAGAGTATATAAAATGCAATTCCTATATTTCGGATTATCGTATTAAGAAAAGTATGCCAATAGATGAAGTTAAGATTTACTTGGATAGGGGTAAGGGGTTTTGTGAGGAAAATGTTATTGCCTGTCATATTTATATGCAAGGAAGGTTTAGTAAGGAAATAGTATTAGAAAACTGTGAAGAGATATGCGCGATTAGAATTGATCCTTTAAATGTAGGGGGAATATTTAGGTTTACTAAAATTCAAATCGTAGATCAGGAAAGAGATAAAAATTGGTCTATTGATGACTGCGTATGTAGTGGGAAAAAGATAGGAGAGTATTTGATATCTGATGATGATCCACAGGTTATAATTGAAAATCCGCGATTGAAAGTTTATGCTAAATTACTGATAGAAGTAGAATATATTTGCGTTTCAGCAGAGAAAAATTTGCTTAAAACATGTATGGATATAATTGAGAGTGAAGTAATAAATTCTGTTAGCACGGATGAATTATTACAATATAGAATACAGTTAGATGAAAAAGACAATGAGGCAAAAGCACTTAACGAAGAACTGGATCGACGTGCTGCTGAATTGGATCACCGCATGGATGAGATTAATCGTAGAGACAGGGAGATTGATCAACAAAATAATAGTATTGTGTTAATAAACGAAGAGCTTAATCGACGTGCTGTTGAACTGGAACATCGCATGGACGAGATTAATCGTAGAGACAGGGAGATTGATCAACAGCAGAATGAGTTGAAATTATTAAATGAAGAATTAGACAGGCGTGCGGTTGAATTGGATCATCGGATGGATAAGATTAATGAGCTGCAGGCGGAGCAGGAGCATCTGAAATCTTTAAATTTACGAGGTATAATCAAGTGGCATTTTGATAAGGAAAAAAATGAAATTTTTTGATGTGGGCAGATATGTAACTTGTTGGAAATTTGAGAGAGAAGAGGCTGAAATTTTGATAATAAATTTGTTGAGTAAAATTAACTGTAAGTCTATTGGGAAAAAGTTTATAATAGGAATATGTGTATTCATCTCCTGCTTTATAATTACTTTTTGGTGGTATAATATTGAGAATACTTTGTACTTTGGGGAGTGGGATGTTCGATTCGTTGCAGGGCTGTTTATTACAATAGTATTATTAATGAATTTTATTTTAATGATATATTTTCGAAAAAGAAATCTTGAAAAAATGTATTTTGCGTGTATGTGCTTTCTGGTAATTGCAATTTTTATAATTTTTTATGCAAAATATATTTATGGGGATGCTTTATATGTTTTTACGGATGTTGGTAGTGATATGTTTTATGGTTATACCACTTCTTACATGCAAATATTAGAACAGGTCAGGCGATTGGATTTCTCAAGTTTTTCTCTAAATATGGGTTTGGGAAATTATAGTTATGCTGCATCGAACGCGTGCATGGATTTTCCTTTTTTCTTAGTTCTTTTATTCTTTAGCAGAGAAAATATATATGTTGGGCTATTAGTTGTTACATTGCTGAAATACATTATTATTGCGATTTTTTCTTATCTTTTCTTTAAAAGAAAAGGAAATTCAGATAAAGAATCAATCGTTTTATGTCTGGCATGGACATACTCCAGTTGGAATATATTATGGGGACAGCATTATTGGTTTTTGACAGTTGCCGTTTATTTTACGTTGATGATGTTCTTTTTAGATGCAGCTATGAAAATTAATTTGAAATATTGGTGGCTTTATGGTTTTACAACAGGAGTTTTGAGCAGTTTTAACTTTTATTCATGTTATACTTGTTGTGCGGCAGCAGGAGTATATGTTCTATATGAAACCTTTGTGCAGAAAGGTATAAATGAAAAAAGAAATATTACGAAATATTTTGTATGCACGGTATTTGGTGTCGTTGCATTTCTTCCCTTTTCATTCAAATGGTTATGGACGATAGGTGAAAGTGCAAGAACTAATAGTGCAGCATTTACTCTTTGTGATATAAATTTAAATAAAGTTTTCTTAAATATAGGACGTTTTTTTTCTTCTGGCTTATTTGGAACATCAGATTACCATGGAGCTATAAATCTGTATGAAGATCCAGTGCTGGAAATATCTATTATATTATTAGTTTGCTGCATATTATGGGCTAAAAAGGGAATATTAAATAAAATATTTTTAGTTGCTCTGTTTCTTTGCACTTATTCAGATGGTGCATGTATTATTTTCAATTTTTTCCCAAATAAACGATGGTACATAGTTATTTTGTTTTTTGAAATTTTGATTATTGCGGATAGCTTGAAAGATTGGAGAGATGGGAAAAGTGTATTAAAGAAATCAGATAATTATATTATGGCAGTGTTAGTTTTAGGGATAGGCTGTCTGTTTTTTGCAAAGGAATATACCAGTTATATCATAAGTGATTATTTCATTATAGCGTTCAAGATGTTCTTGTTAATTGCATTTTGGGTTATCTTTAATAGCCAAAATAAATCTGGGCGTATTAATATAATGTATTTGTTAATAATATTAGAAATTATATTAAGCAATTATAATGTTATTAATAAGCGAGACTATGTGCATATAGATGATTTAAATAATTTCATTAATGAAGATATTGTGGATTTAGTGGACAAGGTACAGCAGGAGGATACTTCCTTATATAGAATAAATAATAAATGCGCACGTAGTATCTTAAGCGACGGAGCGCTGTATGGATATAATAGTACAAATTCATACTCATCTATGAATAATGCTTATTATATTGAGTTTATTAGAAATTTGAACGAGATCGGAAGTGCCTATAGTATGTCGCATGATGTTAACCATGCAGATATATCTTGCGATAATTATGTTATGAAAACTTTATTGGGAGTTAAGTACGTTATTTCAGAGGCTCCAGAAGAAAATAAGTGTGGATTGATAGATAGTAAAAATGGAAAGAACTTATATTTTAATTATTTATATATACCAATGGGGTATTGCTATGAAAACTCTATATCTAAAGAGCAGTATCTCCAGATGTCAACATTAGAAAAAAATCTGGAATTATTATACAGTTATTACACTGATCAGGGGGAAGTTAAAAAAGGTGTTCAAAACGAAATAATTCATAAAGAAGAAATTGCATACGAACAAAACTGCGTTAATGTGCAATACGCTGACCGGATATATAGTATGGCTGAAACAACAACAGATATGCATATGATTTATATATTTCAAGATAGTGTTGATAAATTTGCCGGAATGCAGGTGAAATTTCAATGTGAATCAGGAATTGCTGGATATGGCTTGATAATCCGGTATATGGATGGTGAAGATAGCAAAGAGGAATACGTATGGTTAAATAATGGGAAACGGGAATATTCTTTGTTCCTTGCAGGGGAAAATATCTCTCAAATTGATATTGTATGTATGCCTAATGAGGGTAACATGAATTATTTTCTCAGTGGTATTGAAATTACCGGGTGGAGAGACACATATGATTATTTATACGAAAAAGGGGTCTCTGAGTTGCGAAAAAATTCCGGACAGAATATAAAATTCCGGAATGACACTTATTCGGCGGATTTATATTGTCAGTATGAAAATGGAATGTACTGTATTCCGGTCAATTATAGTCAAAACTGGATAGCATATGTGAATGGTGAGAAAGCAGAAGTATGTAGAATAAATGACGCTATGTGCGGCATCCGTGTAACACAGGGAAATAATGTAATAGAAATGAAATATCATTATAAGTATTATCCATACATATGTATACTTTCGATATTAATTATAGGAGCTTCCTTATATTTTTTCGTCTTAAAATGCTCGAAATCTTTTAGTTTAAAAAACATTATTGCTAAAATGAGATGTAAAGTTGAAAATGAGTGTGCTAAGGGATATAGGAGTAAAATAATAGAATTAGTAGTGAAAGTTTGTAAACGTATTTTTGCTTTGGTTTGTATGATCTTAATATATGCTTTTATGGTATACAATTATATTAATTTTAAGATATGTGTGCATAGAGGTTCATTTTTCATTCTTAGTATAGTATGGATAATATTATTATTTTTTATATTAAAAGATATAAAGAATAATAATGAATCTCTAAAAAAATATTTATCTTTAATAGAAATGGCGGTCATACCAGGTGTTTCTTTTATTATAATAGAACTCATGTGTAATCCACAAATAGCAGAGCTGCAAACCAGATTTATTGTTTTTAATTATTTATTATTATTATTATTACAAATGTGTTTTATATTATTGCTTGGGAGAAAGAGTGGCTTGTATCTTGTGGCGACAGTTGCATTCCTGTTTGGTATTATTAATTATTTTGTAATTATGTTTAAAGGAATGCCGCTAATGCCATCTGATTTTTATGCGATAAAGACAGCGGTAAATGTTGCCGGACAGTATAGCTTTTTTATTAATGATTTGGTAGTAGTGAGTTTTTTGATGTATATATTTGAACTGTGTTTAATTAAATATATTGGAAACACAAAGGAAAGAAAGGATAAAGTTTGGTACATTAAAAGGTTGGGGTTGGTTTCTTGTTTTGTTATTTTATGTTTTTTTTTAATAAATATTAATTTTCAGAAGATGTTTCAACTGGGCTTAAATGCATGGCAGCCGACTGAGACATATTATAGTTATGGAAGTGTATTTGCTTTTGTTTTGGAAGCACAGCAAATGAAACCAGAAAAAGTAAAAGGATATTCAACGAAAAACGTGGAAGCGATATTAGGAAACTATGATGTAAAAAATGTAAGTAAAGATTCAGCGAAACCCAATGTCATTATAGTAATGAATGAGAGCTTTAGCGATTTGAGCGTTATAGGCAATATTAATACAGATAATTGTTTAAGTAATTGGAAAAATGTGGGTTATATTATGCGGGGACACGCATATGCAACACAATATGGAGGCGGCACATGTAATACAGAATTCGAAGTGTTAACAGGATCAACGATGGAATTTATAAAGAAAGGAGTATATCCGTATCAATGTTATGATTTGACAAAAGTTGAAAATATAATAAAAATATTCAAAAATAATAACTATTCATGTGTTGCAATGCATCCGGCAAGCGGACAGAATTGGAATAGAAGAAAAGTTTACGCTGATTTAGGGTTTGATGAATTTCTTGAGCTAAGCGCCTTTGATGGAGTAGAGGCTTATCATGGATATATATCTGATAGAGGATTGTATAAGAAGATAGAGGAGCGGATTGAAGCCGAGATCATACCTACATTAATTTTTGCTGTGACAATGCAGAATCATGGGGGATATGAAATAAGCACATTAGAAGGAGAGAAACTGGTACAGATAGAAGACAAGTACGCAAAATATGATCAAGTTATCACGTATTTGACACTTATTAATGAATCGGATGTTGCATTTCAGGAGCTGTATAATTACATTATGAGCCTGGAAGAGCCAACGGTAGTATGTATGTTCGGGGATCATCAACCAAATCTAGGAGAAGAGTTTATTAATCATTTAGCATCCGTTGATTTGGACGCTAAATCTGAAATTGAAACAAGGATGAGTAGATATATAGTTCCTTATATTGTTTTTTCGAATTATGATACGGGAATAAAAGGTTTGAAACAGGATTTGAGTTTAAATTATTTAGGAGCAAAAATACTTGACATTGCAGGGTATTCAACGCCATATTTTGAGTTCGTAAATGAAATGCAACAGAATATACCTATTGTATGTATTGACACATATATGACAGCAGATGGTGAATGGCATGATATAACAGAATATAATAGCAAGATTGATGAATATAGAATGGTCGAATATTATAATTTGTTTGAGAAGAAGTAGCTGTTGTTTTTAAGATGAATATTTTAGGAAGGGTTTATTATGGAGAAGTTAAAGAAGTTTTTTTCGATTATATTCGTGCCTCTGATTATATTGACTGTATATATTGCAATGACAAAACTGTATGTTGATAGGCCGGTTATAAATAGCGTCAGACAGCCCTTTATTGAAAATACATATTTAGATAGAGGGGTTATACTTGATGTGTATGGACAGAATCTTAGTGAAGTTTTTTGCGTTTACTTAAATAGCATATGGGAAAAAGAATGTGTTCTGCAGAATATTTCGGATGAAGAAGTACGTATTATTGTGCCCGAAAAATATAAAGAAGAAGTATTATCATTAACAATTCAGTTAGAAAAGAAGATAAACAATGAAATAACATTGTTGTCAAACAAAGCGAATGTGCGATACATAGAAGATGATTCGATGTTAAAGCCAATAATAACAGGTACTTTACCAGAATCTTTAGCGTTAAATAATATAGAGAACAAAGTTTTAAGAATTATAGGTCAAAATTTTAATGAGAACGCGAAAGTTTCTGTTAATGAAAAAGAATACGAGACTAATTATATTGACAAATCAAATCTTGAGATAGCATTTCCGTATTCTGATTGGTGCTTGGAAAAAAGTTTATCTGTTAAAATTTTATATGAATCAACAGATCAAGAATTTATTGATGAACTTGCAAGTGAGCCTTGGACTGTGAGAGTGGTTGGCAATAGAGATAATGAGTTGGTATATGATTGGATTGAGCATAGAGCTGTTGCTCATGCTTTTGGTGCGTATAATGAAAAGACGTATACAAATTCATTAGAAGCTTTTAAGGAAAACTATGAAAAAGGTTTCAGGGTATTTGAAGTTGACATGACATTTGCGAGTGATGATGTTTTGCTCCTTAAACATGACTGGTGGAGAGAGACATTACAAAGTGATACAACTTTTGATAAATATGAAATAAATAATTTGCCAAAATCTTTTGAAGAAATGCGTAGTGCAACAAAGGAATATACTGTGTTGAGTTTCGATGATTTGTGCAAAATTATGGAGGAATATCCTGATATTTATATTATTACTGATACAAAGGACACTAACAGTCATGCAACTAATGAAATCTTTGGCTATATAGTAGAACATGCAAAGAAATATAATGAATCAGTTCTTAACAGGCTTATTGTTCAGATATATAATGAACAGATGTATTATCAAGTAATGAATGTTTACCCATTTCGGTCAATAGTATATACGTTGTATCAAACGAATGCAAGCAATGAAACGGTTCTGGACTTTGTTAAAGATACAGGAATAAAGGTTGTGGGTATGTTTGAATCCAGAATGTCGGATTCTTTTGTTAATGAATTAAATCGTTTGGGTGTATACATATATGTATACACAATTAATGATATGGCGACTGCAAATGGACTTTTACAGAAAGGCGTTTATGGAATTTATACAGACTATTTATTAGAAGAGGAGTTAGAACTTAGGCAGATTCAATCCAGGCAAGATTTGCGTTCTATTGATACAATAGAAAATTATATTGAACAACTAAACAAGCAGATGGAAATGATAATGATTTTATCGGTGAGAGGGGATACATTATCAAATAGTAATGAACAACTTGAAGAACTTTTATGTTGCTGTGGTGCGAAAGAAGCATTATTTGATGGTAATGAGACAGGGTATGTGTTGCTTGCAAATTCGGGAGAAGCATTCTATGAGGAGAAATCTTTGGATAAGTTAATAGAATATAAGTCTTCAATCGGAACCAGCGAGCTTGCGGTTGTAAGTGGGGGGGGGGGATAAATGTGAAGCTGTGTCGAGTATTGTAATTGATGGAATTGATTATTCACCGAATCAGAGTGGACTCAACATAGTTGTATATGATACGAAAAATCAATTAGTATATGATATTATAAATTATGATTTAAATGACGAAAATATGGTTACAAGATATGATAGCCTAAACATGAAAAATAAAAAAGAGACAGAGGAAAACTTGCGTTTTATGCTAAAATATCTTGAGGCGTTGGAGAATGAGAACTATTTGGTTTTGTTTAGTGTGAATGATGAGGCAGGCAGTAATTTTATAGACGAAATAAAAGAAAGGTGGAAAAAACTGGGGTTTAAACAAGAAATTGGTTACCGGAAAAGTTTTATTGGCATTCTAAATAAATCAGAATGTGTTTTTGAAGAAAGTAGTGATGAGGCTTTAGTATATGATGACTTTATAAATGGATTACATATACAAGTTAAATCGTTGGGATTTGAAGCTGGATGCTTTTCCAGTATCAAAATTAACGAAGTAGAGTATAGCAAAAATACCCGAGGAATAAATATTGTTGTATTCGATTTAAGAAGGAATGTGGTGATTGATATAATAACCTTTGATCTTTATGATAAATACACTAGAAATTATTCCTGAATTAATAATTTAATAGTGCAATTTAGTGTTTTAGAATACTTGTGCAGCCGTATAAATAGAAGTTTTAAGATATTGATATATTTAACTGCATTTTGTATAATTGAGATGTTACTGGAAACTTAGTAAAGATGTGGTGAGGGATTTGTTGCGTGATGAATTTGACGCGTACTTATTCTAGTCGCAAAAGTGTTGATATAGATTAAAGAAGGGAGCAGAGTATTGAGTGGATCGCTGTATGAATATAAGGGGAAAGAAATGACTAAAAGAATAAAATGGATTGATTGTGCGAAATTAATAGCAGTTATAGCAGTTGTCGTTGATCATTGCAATGGATATCTATATACGAAACCACTTGTAGCTACTGCGAGCTATTATTCGGTAAGCTTATTTGTTTTATTGGCAGGTATATCTTTGTGGACGGCATATGAGAGAGGGCGCACGATTTCTTTTATCGGTCAATTGAAAAAAATTTTAAAAATATTTGTGGCTTATGCAGTTGCAACACTTGTTGGTACATGTATTATACACAAACAGTTTGATTTAAAGACATATTTAGGATATTTGATCAGTTTTAATATACAAGGTCCATATTACTATTTGGTTTTCTTCATACAGCTTCTAATGGTAGCGCCTATATTAATAAAATGGTGTGGGTTTGTAAATAACAACAAATATCAAGGCTTACTACATTTAGGAACAATAGGATGCTTGGGGTGGTTTGCGTATGTCAGTATTAACTATACGTATATTCTGCCAGTGCATGGTGGCGGTCAGTTTTTGGGGGGGGGGGGTCTTACATAATTTTATACTATCTGGGAATGGTGCTGGCGAGTAACGACGTATTTCTCCAGAGTGTAAGTAGACGGTTAATGATAGCTCTATTGAGTCTGGGATTTTCGATCATATGGGTTTTAATGATGTCACAAGGCAGATTGCCCTTTGACCGTTGGATGAGTCAATACTGGGGTGAGGGATTTAATCCGCCCAGTGTAAATCTTATGATTTATTCTATGTTTATATTATTTTTATGTTATAGTGTATTTTCTTTGTTGAGTGAGTATAACCGGTTTGCTGTATTACGCAAATTCTTAGATATATGTTGCTTTTTGGGAAAAAATACTTTATATATATGGCTGTACCATTTGTATGTTAAAACTTTTTTAGTGAATAGATTTCCTGATTTAAAAGAGGGGGGAGTGTTGGTACGAATAGTGGTTCTAGGTGTAATTGTTATGTTTCCGGCAGTGCTGAAACAACTAATAGTGGAGTTCTTGAAATTATATGATAAATACGTTTACCAAATTGATTATCATGAAAGAAGTATGCAGTAAGAAGGGAGGTATTATGAAATATTTAGGACCGCAGATGCTCGAATTCCCGCAGAGGGGAGATGAGAGAGGGCATTTGGTTATTGTGGAAGGACAGCAGGATATTCCGTTTGATATCAAAAGAATCTTCTACATCTATGGATCAGACGAAAGTGTTGTCAGAGGGCAGCACGCTAACCGGAAGACAGAGTTCGTATTGATTAATGTCGCCGGATCATGTAAGGTAAAGGTGTGTGATGGAAAAGGAAATGAAGCAGTCTTTCTGCTGAATCGTCCGCACACAGGTATCTATCTGCCTAAAATGGTATGGAAAGATATGTATGATTTCAGTCAGGACTCCGTACTGCTCTGCCTAGCCAGTGAACATTATGATGCGGCAGAGTATATCAGAGCATATGATGAATATCTTAAACTTGTCAATGAAGAGGAATAGTAAATGAAAATATCAGTGGTTATTCCGGTATATTATAATCAGGATAATTTGAGACCATTATATGCAGATATGGCTGCGAAACTCTTAAATCATGATGAATATGAATGGGAAATTGTCATGGTGAACGACGGCTCCAGAGATGAGAGCTATGCCGTCATGAAGGAACTGGCTGAGAAGGACGAAAGAATTAAAATATATAGTCTGTCAAGAAACTTCGGATCACATGCGGCAATCTTTTGCGGGCTGTCAAAATGTACGGGTGACTGTGCAGTAGTCAAGGCGGCTGATCTGCAGGAGCCTACAGAGATGGTTCTGGAGATGGTAGAGAGTTGGAGAAAAGGCAATAATGTCGTTCTTGCAGTGAGAAAAGACCGGCAGGAGGGAAAAGGGCAGACACTTTTTGCTAATCTGTATTACTGGCTGGTCAGGAAAGCGGCACTGCCGGATATGCCGCGTGGTGGATTTGACGTGTATTTACTGGATAGGAAAGTTATTCATGTACTGATGCAGCTTGACGAGAAGAACAGTGCGCTGACTGGACAGATATTATGGAGCGGATTCAGGACAGAGAAGATTTATTACACAAGGCTGCAGAGGGAGATTGGAAAGAGCAGATGGACGTTGCGGAAGAAGATCAGACTGGTGACGGATACGCTATTCAGCTTCTCGACATTACCGATTACGATTGTATCGGTTATAGGAACATTATCCTGTTTTGGCGCGGCGGCATGGGCTGTTTTAGTATTTATTTTTAAGCTGCTGGGGTTAATTGAGGTAAGCGGCTGGACAACTTTATTCATTTTCAATCTGCTCAGCTTCGGAATCATTATGCTGACATTGGGAATCCTTGGCGGATATTTATGGAGGGCGTTTGACGCGTCCAGAAACCGGCCGCCGTATATTATCGAAGAGGAAGATGAGTGATGGGCGTGCGGTTAAGGCGGCTCCAAAATAAAGATTGCGCAGGAATGCTTGAGTGGATGCATGATGTGGAACTGGTAAAATATTTTCGAGATGACATGTCGTCCAAAACAGGGGAGGATGCCCTGAAATTTATAGAGCAGGCTGATATTATTCCGCAAAACGGGAGAAGTGTACATTATGCGATTGTGGAGGAATCAGATGAGTACTTGGGAACGATCAGTTTGAAAGCGTTAAATCTTATGGATGGAAATGCTGAATACGCAATCAGTCTGAGAAGATCGGCACAAGGCAGGGGAATTGCATCTGCTGCGACAAGAGAAGTGCTGGATATCGCATTTAACCAATTTGATTTAGAGAGAGTCTATCTGAATGTCCTGTCGGAGAATAAGCGGGCAATAAGGTTATATGAGAAATGCGGATTTGTTTTGGAAGGAGAATTTCGTAATCATTTGTGCCTGAGAGGGCAATATTTAAATTTGAGGTGGTATGCTATGTTGAGAGACGAATATCAAAAGAATAGAATATGTGTGGGGGGGGGGGTATAAATGTCTGCCTGATTCTATATGTCGTCTCTTTGCACAATATGCAGAGAGGAGGCTGGCGGCATAGATGAACAATAAAATAGCAGAAGGTGCTCGCATAGATCAAAATGTAATAATGGGCAATAATGTGGTTATAGGCGATAACTGCGAGATCAAGGCTGGGTGCATGATAGGCGATAATGTAGTGATAGGTGTTGGAACATATCTTGATTACGGGTGCATTGTACGAAGTAACGTCGAAATAAAAGAACATAGTAAGATTGGGGCTAAGTGTATACTGGGTGAATATCTGGTGGATTTTTTTCAGGAGAAGGAATATGGTATTCATCCGCTGGTGATTGGTGCGAATGCATTGATACGCAGCGAAAGTATTATATATGGAGATAATGTGTTGGGGAATAACCTGCAGACAGGACACAGAGTTACAATCAGAGAGAACAGCAAAATTGGTGATCATGTGCGAATAGGAACGTTATCTGATATTCAGGGCTATTGCGAGATACAGGATTATGTGAATTTGCATAGTAATGTGCATGTTGGACAGAAGAGCATCATTAAGAAATACGCATGGATATTTCCGTATGTTGTTCTAACGAATGATCCAAATCCTCCTTCAGAGTCTCTGCTAGGGGTCGCAATTGAAGAGTTTGCAGTTGTATCTACGGGGTCAATTATTCTGCCGGGTATAACCATCGGGACAGGGGCGTTGGTCGGTGCCGGGGCGATTGTAACAAAGAACGTGGATGCAGGTATGGTTGCGCTGGGAAATCCAGCTAAAATGATATGCAGTACGGATAAAATAACAGATCATACAACAGGAGAAAAAGTTTATCCGTGGCAATATACTTTTGACAGAGGGATGCCCTGGCAAAACATGGGATATGATGAATGGAAAAAGGAGCAGTGCAGGAATGGAGATAATGCCGAACAGGCTTGACCGGGGATTTTACCAGTATCAGGAAGAATTTGAAGCAAAGGCGGTTGGGGTGCTTCGTTCAGGATGGTATGTCTTGGGGAAAGAAGCAGAGAATTTTGAAAAGGAATTTGCCGCGTATCTGGGTGCTAAGCATTGCGTTGGAGTTGCGAGCGGTCTTGATGCGTTGTGGATCGCTTTTCGGATTCTGGGAATTGGAAGCGGAGATGAAGTGATCGTGCAAGGCAACACATATATTGCCAGCGTGATGGGGATTACAATTAATGGCGCTACGCCGGTATTTGTAGAGCCGGATGAATTTTATAATATCGATGCTTCGAAGATTGAAGAGAAGATTACAGAGAAAACAAAGGCGATTCTGGTAGTGCATCTCTATGGACAGGCTTCTAATATGAAGCCGATTGTTGACGTATGCAGAAAGCATAATTTGCGGCTGGTGGAAGATTGTGCGCAGTCGCACGGGGCGAAGTTCAACGGTCAGATGACGGGAACCTTCGGGGATATCGGCTGTTTTTCTTTCTATCCTTCCAAGAATCTGGGCGCATTTGGCGATGCAGGCGCGATTGTAACGAATGATGACCGGATTGCGGAAGATACGCGGGTGTTCCGCAATTATGGAAGCGAGAAACGATACTACAATAAGGTAGTGGGTACAAATTCAAGGCTGGATGAAATACAGGCGGGTTTTTTGAGGGTGAAGCTTAAGCATTTGGATGAACTTGCGCAGGAAAAACGGACTATTTGTGAGAATTATTTAAATCGAATGCATAATGATAGGATCAGTCTGCCGACGATCCGCGAGGGGGCAACGCATATCTGGCACCAGTTTGTTATCCGCACGGAGGAGAGGAATCAACTGATCAGATATTTGGATGAGAGAGGAATCGGAACAATCATACACTATCCTATTCCGCCGCATTTATCAGAGGCATATCAGTATTTGAATTTGCAGGAAGGAAGCTTCCCGATTACGGAAAAATATGCGAAGACAGTTCTTTCACTGCCTCTTTACAATGGTATGACAGTGGAGGAACAGGGTTATGTTATTGATGCAGTTAATCATTTTTAGGGTTATATGGGCATGAAGAAAACAGGAAGCATTTTGTGGTCTGCATTTGAAGGCATATTAAAATTTGCAGTATATAGAGTATTACATATAAAGCTGCGGAAGGACACATGGGATAAGTTTATACAGTTTATCAAATTTGCAATGGTTGGTTTTAGTAATGTTATCGTATCCTATGGTGTTTATCTAATATTTTTCTTCCTGTTTCAGGCAGCAGGCATTTTGTTGGATACAGACTATCTGGCTGCCCAGTTAATTGGATATGTGTTGAGTATTTTCTGGTCATTTTATTGGAACCGCAAGTATGTCTTTGCGGAGGGGCAGAATGCCGTACCATGGTATCAGGCGCTGGTCAAATCGTTTATTGCGTATTCATTTACCGGAGTGTTTTTGAATAGCGTTTTATCATTTCTGTGGGTAGAGATTGCCGGTATCTCTAAAGTGATTGCACCGGCGATCAATCTGGTTATCAATGTACCAGTAAATTTTATAATGAATAAGTTTTGGGCGTTTCGAAAGTAGTGGAGAATTTGAGATTTGATTGAAGCAAAAGCTATCAAATTTTACAGAGATGCACGGGATTATTATCGCAGTGTTGAGGAAAAGCAAAAGAATGCTGCATATACTATTTTTTCGGAAACAAATTATAATGCAAAAGATTATATTTGAAGAGATATCCGAAGCAGAGGATGAGTTTTCATGAACAAAAGGGAAAAATTTTTATTACCAGATGCAATATCGCCGAATGAATTGAATGGTTTGGCTGATATGGGATGTTTAGCTCTGTAGTTGAAATATGTGCTTTTAAGCAGAATAAAGTAATTTTGCTTTTCGATACATTCAAATATTGTGTAATATTTGAGGCAAACCTGATGAAGAAAATTCTTTTTGCATTTAACCCGGTTGCAGGAACCGCGAAAGTTAAGAAAAATCTATATGACATAGTTGATTTTTACGATCAAAATGATTGTCTGGTTACACTGTGTCCCGCCCGCAGGATGGTGGAGTATGCGGAGGAGCAGGAGCTGGATTTGGATGCTTTTGATTTGGTGGTATGCAGCGGCGGAGATGGGACATTGAATCTGATCGTCTCCTTTTGCCAGACAAAGAGTTTGGATGTTACGATTGCCTATGTACCGTCCGGATCTACGAATGACTATGCGTACAGCATAGGCATACCGGGAAATATGGACGCGGCGCTTCGCAATACTTTGAACGGAGCCCCAAGAAGGATTGATATAGGCAGTTTCAATGGCAAATATTTTCTATATGTTGCGGCGTTTGGTATTTTTACCAAAACTTCCTACAGTACACCGCAGAAATCGAAAAATCTTCTTGGACATATGGCTTATATATTGGAGGGGATTAAGCAGCTTTCAGAGATTCGAAGCTATCATATGAAAGTTATGAGCTGCGACGCATCGTTTGAAGGTGATTATATGTTGGGGCTTGTGACGAATACGTTATCCGTGGGAGGCTTTAAGAATTTGTTACCAAGGCAAAATATTGCATTGGATGATGGAGAGTTTGAGGTCCTGTTGATACAAAAGCCATCAAATTTAGCGGAAATGCACGGAATCATTACCGCTTTGTTAAAGGAAAAGCTGGAGGATGCTGCATATATTACCTTTTTTAAATCGCCCAAGGTGGTGGTTCACGCAGATGAAAAAATCGCATGGACGCTGGACGGGGAATATGGGGGCGAAGAACAGGATGTGGAGATTCTGAATATGGAGAGACGGCTTGCCATTGTTTGTGAGGAGTGAGAAAAACAATAGCCGCTTACCTTACTTTATATCAGGACATTGGTATAACGGGATTGATTCGGGCGGTTGTGATGTAGAAAAACGGCAAACGGAATATCGACATAGGGAGCAGAGACCACCAGATGATGGAGAGAATGGTGTGATGATACCGATGAAACACAAGATATTGTGTTGTGCACATTTTGAAATGTCTGAAATGAACGCCTTACGTTGGCTTGAAATATCTTTGCATGTGTGGTAAGTTTAGAGCATGAAAACTTTTCTCGCACGGTATTATTCCAAATTCGTATGTGCGACACACCGATCTGTTCGGTGTCTGGCTTTTCGCCAAAGTTTCATGAAACTAATAATTTTGGATGCGAAAAGCAGATGGCTTTCGCCGCACACACAAAAGGAGGATGTAAGAATGGTAGACAAGGAAATGCTTTCAGCAATGTCAGATTTGCTGGATCAAAAACTGGATGAGAAACTGGATGAAAAACTGGATGAGAAATTGAATCAAAAATTGGATGAGAAATTGAAACCGATTTGTGACAGGATGGAGAAGTTGGAATCAGACATGAAATATGTCAGGGTAGTCCAGCTGGAAAATACGGTAATACCGCGCCTTGAACAGATAGAATCATGCTATCTTGATACATCACGAAGATATAGGGACAGCATAGACCATATTGACAAAATGAGTTCAGACATTGATGTTTTGAAAAGTGTTGTTAAGAGTCATAGTGAACAATTGAATCAGATGCTGGCATAATTTTGCCACGCCAGAAGCGGCCGGCTGATAAGGCAGAAATGGATAATAGAAGACCTGATATAAAGTATGGGATTGTTGCTTTATATCGGGGTTTTTTGACTATGTCTGCATAAAGAGTGTAAACGTCAAATTCTCCGCCATGGATAAACTAAGCGCCGCTTACTTGCGGCGCT
>ERZ777011.1511-NODE-1511-length-23758-cov-3.967472_pt1 | contig 23758 bp, 19 predicted proteins | sample MGYA00374964_ERZ777011 | MGnify/ENA primary metagenome ERZ777011 (study PRJEB29310, sample SAMD00008975) | mouse gut metagenome | study: EMG produced TPA metagenomics assembly of the Metagenome analysis of fecal microbiota from mouse which was promoted... | reverse complement strand
TGGCCGCCGGCCCCGCCAGCTACGGCATGACCGACACCATGGGCCGGATGCACTCTGACGCCCAGTTCGCCGGTTCCAGCTCCGTGCCCGCCCACGTGGAGATGATGGGCTTCCTCGGCATGGGCAACAACCCCATGGTGGGCGCTACCGTGGCTGTGGCCGTGGCGGTTGCCGAGAGCCTGAAGTAAGAGAGCTCCCCCGGTCTCCTGCCGGAAGCGCCGGCAGACGCAGGGATTGAATCAAAACAGGAATCACGTCACCTGGCGGATACGCCGTGATGTGATTCCTGTTTTTTGCTGGGGGCATGATACTGCCCCCATGCCGGCTCCACATCCCCCTTGACTTTAGTACGAAATCGTACTATAATGCCTTTCACATCACTAAGTACGAATCCGTACCATCAAGGAGGACTCCTATGGACAGATACCGCGCCTGGAGCCGGCGGCTGATGGCCGCCTTCAGCGCCGCAGACGGCGCATATTACCGCTGGGCAAAGCGTACCCATGTCACCTGGCACGTCCTGGATCTGCTCTACGCCCTGGACGACGGCCTGCCCCACTCCCAGAAGCAGATCTGCGAAACCTGGGGATTCCCAAAGACTTCTGTAAACACCGCCGTCAAGGCCTGCCGGACGGCGGGCTACGTCACCCTGGAGGCCATGCCGGACCAGCCCCGCCAGCGTCAGATCTGTCTGACCGAGGCGGGACGGGCCTGCGCAGAGGAGGCCCTGGGCGAGCTCTGCGCGGCTGAGGACCGGGCCATGGAGGAGACAGTGGCCCGGTTCGGCCCCGCCTTCGTGGAGGCGGCGGAGTTCTTCTTCTCCCGGTTCCGGGAGGCCATTGACGAAAACCTGTCTGAGAGAGAGGAGGTCTCTTCACCGTGAGGATCCAGCTGTCCGATCATTTTACCTACCGCAAGCTGCTGCGCTTCACCCTGCCGTCTATTGTGATGATGATTTTTACATCCATCTACGGCGTGGTGGACGGCATGTTCGTCTCTAACTTCGTTGGCAAGACCCCCTTTGCCGCAGTCAACCTGATCTATCCCGTGCTGATGATCCTGGGCGCACTGGGCTTCATGGTGGGCACCGGCGGCGCGGCCATCGTGGCCAAGACTCTGGGGGAGGGGAAGCCGGCGCTGGCCAACCAGTACTTCACCCTGCTGGTGCTGTCGGCGGCCGCGGGCGGCGGGGTCGTCTCCCTGCTGGGCCTCCTGTTCATCCGGCCGGTGTCCGCTGCCCTGGGGGCGGAGGGGGCCATGCTGGAGCACTGTGTGCTGTACGCCCGGATCATCCTGGCCGCCAATCCCTTCTTCATCCTGCAAAACGTGTTTCAGTCCTTTTTTGTGGCCGCAGAGAAGCCCAAGCTGGGCCTGGGTGTCACCGTGGGGGCGGGGCTGACCAACATTGCCCTGGACGCGCTGCTGGTGGCGGTGTTCCCCCTGGGGCTGGCCGGCGCGGCCATCGCCACAGCCATGAGCCAGGTGGTGGGCGGGCTGGCGCCGGTGCTCTATTTTGCCCGGAAAAACGGGAGCCTCCTGCGCCTGACCAGAACCCGGTTCTACGGCCGGATCCTGGCCAAGACCTGCGCCAACGGCTCCTCAGAGCTGATGAGCAACATCTCCTCCTCCCTGGTGAGCATTCTCTACAACTTCCAGCTCATGCGTCTGGCCGGGGAGGACGGCGTGGCGGCCTACGGGGTGGTCATGTATCTGGCCTTTGTCTTCGCGGCCATCTTCATCGGCTACTCTGTGGGCAGCGCACCCATCATCAGCTACCACTACGGCGCGGGAAACAACCGGGAGCTGGGGGGCCTGCTGCGAAAGAGCACGGTCCTGTGCGCCATCGGCGGCGCGGCCATGGCGGGGCTCTCCGCCCTGGCGGCGGCGCCCCTGGGGCGGATCTTTGTGGGTTATGACCCGGACCTGCTGGCGCTGACGGTCCGGGGCCTGCGGCTGTTCGCCCTGTCCTTCCTGTTCTCGGGGCTGAACATCTTTGGCTCCGCCTTCTTCACCGCCCTCAACAACGGCCTGATCTCCGCCCTGATCTCCTTCCTGCGCACGCTGGTGTTCCAGTGCGGCAGCGTGGCGCTCCTGCCTCTTGCGCTGGGGGTGGACGGCATCTGGCTGTCGGTGGCGGCGGCGGAGCTGGCCGCCCTGGTCCTGACGGGGGTCTTTCTGGCGGTCAACCGGCGGACCTACCGATATTGACTATATCCGCCGCCGTCACCCGCACCCGCAGCAGGCGCATCTGGAGGGTCTGCCCCTCCCGCTGGGGGGAGAGCAGATCGTTGTACTCCACAAAGCAGCCCCCCTCCGGCCCCAGGCCCTCCCGGGCGGCGTATTCCCGCAGCCGGACCGCCTGCCTGCCCTCCTGGGGGCCCGCCTTTGACAGCTCGCACAGGCACAGATATGTCCCCCCGGGGATCAGCAGCTCCCCGTCCTCCCGCCTCTGGTAGAGGAACTGCCCGTCCTCCTGGACGCACAGCCCGGTGCGGAGACCGTCGGTAATGTAGTTCACCACAACGCAGGCGGGCCTGTTCCTCTCCAGATCCATCAGCTTTGCCGCCCGCAGAGGCGGCCAGTCCAGAAGCTGGCAGCCCCTGCCGCACAGGGACTGAAAGAGTCTGTTGTCTGAGAGCGTCTCCCTCAGCAGCGCCTTTCTGCGCCGGAGCTGCTCCATGAGCTGGTCCGCCCGGTCCAGCTGCGCCGCCAGCAGACTGTTGAGCTTCTCCCCGTCGCCGCACTGGAGATAGACCTTGATCTCGCGGAGAGACAGCCCCATATCCCGCAGCGCCGCGATCACCGCCAGCCGGTCCAGCTGGGGGAGGGTGTAGTAGCGGTAGCCGTTCTCCCCCACTGCGGCGGGCTGGAACAGCCCCAGCTCATCGTAGTATTGCAGCGTCTTGCGGCTGGTCCTGGCGATTTGGGCAAATTCTGTGATCTGAAAAAATTTTTCCTCCATGGCCACGTCTCCCTCTTGACTGTCCGGTTACCGGACAGCTTATGATGGGAGTATATCACAGCTGGAGCTGACATACAAGGAGGCGCGATATGAGAGAGGAAAACCAATCGGCGCTGCTGACCGGCCCGGTCCGGGGGGCGCTGGTGCGCTTCGCCGTACCGATCATTCTGAGCATGGTGACCACCCAGCTCTACACGGTGGCGGACGCCATGATCGTGGGCCTGTGCCTGGACGCCAGCGCCCTGGCGGCGGTGTCCAACGGGACCACGGTGCTGATGCTGTTCCTGTTCGTATCCGGCGGGCTGGAGCTGGGGGGCAACCTGCTGGCGGCGGCCAACCGTCCCAAGACGGACCAAGAGGGCATGAGCCGGCTGGTCTACAACATCCTGTTTGTGGACCTGGCGGCCAGCCTTTTCATGCTGGCGCTGGGCTTCTGGGGGATGGATCGGCTGCTGGAGGCCATCCGCACGCCGTCGGAGATCCTCTCCGGCGCGGCGCTCTACGGGCGGATCTACCTGCTGGGCCTGCCCTTCCTGATGCTCTACGATCTGGCACGGCAGCTGGTCATCGGCTGCGGGGAGTCAAAGACCCCTCTCAGGGCCGTGGCGGTTACCTCGGCGCTGAACATCTGCCTGGATCTGATCCTGGTGGGCCCCATGGGAGTGGCGGGAGCGGCCCTGGCCACCGCGCTGTCCCAGGCGGCCGGGTGCGCATATATGCTCCGCTGTCTCCGGAGGACCCTGCTGGTAGGCCGGTTTCGCCTGACCATGCTCCAGCGGGCGTGGTTTGTGGAGATCATGCGCCTCTCTCTGCCCAACACAGTCCAGCAGTCCGCAGGCACGGCCATCACCGTGGTGCGCCAGAGCCTGCTGGGTCCCCTGGGCGTGGCGGCTATTGCCGGATTCTCCAGCGCGGGGAAGATCTCCCTGCTGCTGCTCATGCCGGTGTTCAGCCTGATGCAGTCCCTGGTGGTGTTCATCGCCCAGAACCGGGCTGTGGGGCAGCTGGACCGGGCGGAGGAGGGCGTCCGGGAGGCGCGGCGGATTCTGCTGTGCTACACGGCCCTGGTGACGGCGGTGTGCGCCCTGGGGAGCCGGTTTCTGCTGGGCCTGTTTACCCGGGACCAGGAGGCCGTCCTGTACGGCGCGCTGCTGCTGAGCCGGGAGTGCTGGAGCTACCCCCTCACCAACCTGCGCCATCTCCAGGAGGCCCGCCTGCGGGGGGAGCAGCGGATGGGGCGGTATCTCACGTCCAATATGGCGGTGATCGCCATGAACATGGCCGGGTGCCTGCTGCTGGTGCCCCGCCTGGGCTTCCCCGGCTTCTACTGGACAGTCTACCTCTCCGCCCCCCTGGGGCTGGTACTGTCCGCGGCGCTGGCGCGGCGGGGCGGACTGCGTCGCCAGACCCTTTCTTGACTGGGATATGTTAAATTGTTCTTCCCGCGTGCATGCCGGAAGAAAACCGTCAGGCCGGACGCACGTCTCCGGGCGCGAAGCAAGGGCTTTGGAGACGCACTGACCCCCGGATCCTCATATGGGAATCCGGGGGCAGCTCTTATCTTCGGAAATTCATGTTTAATTTTCGATAGTAGTTTATGAAGTTCTTATCAAGGGTATTGGAGATCTCCTCAGCGGACTGAGGCGAAAATTGACGCCGCCACGTCCCATAGTCAAAGACGTCGCTGTACTCATTCTGCTCCGACACTCTGAATTCCTGATAGGGGAACAGTTTCTCCTCCTCATAAACGACGCCTTGGGCCACATCGTCAAGCAGGCTCTGCCGCATATTATACAAGGAAAAAAAGTACTCCACATCCCACAGCATCAGCATGTATTCGTCAACAGCCATGGCTTCGCAGTCCACGCCAACCGCCCCCAGCGCCTTGATGAAGCCGCTGTAGTGGCAGAGCTCCCTGGCAAGGTATATTTTATAGAATAGCTCTAAGGCATGGACATCGGTTTTGAGGTTTACAAAGGAGGGGTTGTCCTTTTCCGCATCCTCCTTTAGCCTCTTCTGAATAATGGCGGAAATCTTCTCTACCTCTTCCGTATTAACATTTCTGGAGAGAAACTGACGCTCCGCCACAGCCGCAGAGGCAAGCTCCAGCTCGCCGAACATCTGGACAAGCTGGCCGTCCAGGCTTTCCAGGGTCTGCTCCATCTGGAGGCTGTCCGCGCCCATATCCTGATACAGCGTATCTATCGTGATTTCCGGAACTTCCGGGACAAAGAACGCCGCCACCTTTTTTCCGTAAGCTGCGGGAGAGCCTGCCGCAACAACAGACCAGATCAGAGTGACCGCGAAGAGACCGCCGGCGGTCCAGAGAAACCCCCTCCAAACGGTAATATTGGGAATCAGGTCCCTGCCAAAATATAGAATCACCCCGCACACACCGCACACCAGAAGCAACAGCTTAGCTCCCAGATTCGGCGCGGCCTGGGCCAGAATACCAATCAAAATAACCGCCAGCGCGGAGAAAATAGTCTGCAAGTGCTTTTTATCTGCTGTCTGCATGATCTACGCCCCCTATTCCTCAAAGCTCCGCTCTGGAAAAGTTTAAGAGAAAACGCCTGTAGTAGTGCATAATGTGCTCATTAAAAAAGCCCTCCATATTCTGGGCGGTCATATTTTCATAGCCGAAATTCCAGCCTCCATAGTCAAACAGGTCACTGTATTCGTTCATATCGTCCATTTTGTGGTTATTGAAATACAGCACTTTCTTCGTGTAAAAGGTATTTGGTCCCCAATCCGCCTCCAGCTCTTTTTTCATGGAATACAGATTATAGAGATTTTCCACGTCCCAAATCAGCAGGGTATACTCATCTATCCCCAGACCCTGGCAATCAATTCCGTATGCTTCAAAGGCTGTAATCATACTGCTGTAATGCCAGGTCTGGCAATAAAGGTGCATTTTATAAAACACCATCACAGTATCGCGATCTGTTTTGATCGTGGAAAAAGAGTTTTCAAGGGCCTCCTTATTCTCTTCCATTTTATCCAACACCGCCTGAACCTCATCCGGATCACTTGATGTGGATAAAAGGGCTTGGGGATGAAGCGTTTCGGACAATTCGCCAGCGGCTTGTGACGCTCTAGTCATATCATCCATGAGTTTTTCCAGTGATGCGTCTCGCCCAATCCGGTTCTCCCAATACAGCTCTTCCGGCGACGGTGTCTCCTCCGGTTCGCCCTGGGGCTGTCCCTTGATCCACTCCAGCGCCTGTGACGGAAACTCCGGAGAAATCGCGCATACCATCAGCGAGAGTATCAGGCCGGCGCTCAAAACGCTGGAGGCATACTGCATGGTGCGGCTCCCCTTCTCCTGGCCCATAAAAAAGAGAACAATGCAGATGATAACCAGAAGAATAAATACCAGCTTTGCTATGGGACTTGGCAGCAATTCCGATAGAACCAACGACAACAGTCCAACAATACAGGATATAATCAATTCTGCATGCTTTTGCATAGGACATCCCCCGTTTCAAAATTTCTCCCCATAAGTGCGTGTGCTTTTTGTCAAACACTGTCTAAAATTATACCAAAATTTCCCTCTCATTACAACTGTATTTTTCGGTCACAACGTGCAGCCTGCCCATCGAGCGCCCGCCCTGCCCATCACCCCCATCCTACAATTTAAGAACGGCGATCCGCTCCGCTCCGTCCCACTCCCCGGTTTCCACAAAGCCGAAGCTGGCGTACAGCGCCCTGGCCACGGCATTATCCGGCTCATAGGACAGCCAGCAGCAGTCCGCCTTGCCGCAGGGCGCTGCCCGGATAAATGCCAGCGCAAGGGCCACCGCCTCCCGCCCATACCCCCGGCGCTGGTACTTCTCGTCAATCATCAGCCGCCAGAGGGTATAGTTGCTCTTCGCAATGGCCGGCGCGTCCTCCCAGCAGGCGTCGGTATCGTAGCCAATCATCAGGAAACCGACAGGCGCATCGCCCTCATAGATGCCAAAGGGGAATGCATGGCCGCCGCCGGTGACGGCGGTGTACGCCTCGATGATGCTGACATCATTTCCCGCCACAAAGTCCCTCTGCTCCTGCCGGACCCGCAGCTTCAAAATGTCCCACACATTTCTTCCCGTAACCTTTTCCAAACGCAGCATGGTTTTCCTCCTCTCTGAAAAATGCCCTCCCGCCGCGTTGCGCGCCGGGGGGCACTTCTTTTTCTGCCCATTTAACTGAGCTTCTCGCTGTTAAGGAACTTCCCCCTGAAAACAGTGATGAGCAGAATCTTCAGGTCAAACAGCAGACTCCAATTTTCAATATAGTAGAGATCGTGCTGGATCCGGTCCTCAATGGACGTGTCCCCCCGCAGGTCGTTCACCTGGGCCCAGCCTGTGATCCCCGGACGAACCTGGTGCTTGACCATGTACAGTGGGATGTCCTCCCGGAACTGCTCCACGTAGTAGGGGATCTCCGGCCGGGGCCCCACCAGACTCATGTCCCCCTTGAGCACGTTGAAGAACTGGGGGAACTCGTCCAAGGAGCACTTGCGGAGAAAAGCCCCGAAGGCCGTTTTCCGGCTGTCGTGGTCCCCGGTCCAGTGGGTGTCCTGCTCATTGTTGACCCGCATGGACCGGAACTTGTACATATAGAAGGTCTTTTTATTCAGTCCCACCCGCCTCTGCTTGAAGATGACAGGACCCGGGGAGCTCAGCCGCACCCCGATGGCGCAGACCAGCATGACCGGCGAGGTGAGCAGGATGAGCAGCAGGGAGCCGGCCACATCCATGGCCCGCTTGCAGAAGGCGTTGGCCCAGTTGTCCAGGGGGATGCGCCGGATGTTCATCAGGGGGATGCCCTTGAGGTTGTCGAACTGGGGATGGGCGGACATGTACTCCGCGTAGATGGGGATAATGGACAGCTTGGTGCCCGATTTCTCACAGGCGCTGATGATCTGGGGTGTGCGGCAGTAGTCCTCCAGCTCCACGGCGGACACCACCTCGTCCGGGTGGTACTTCTCCAGCATGGCCTCCAGATTGTCAAAATTCCCCAGATAGGTCAGGCTCTGGCCCTTCATCCGCTGGGAGGCGATGTGGCCGATGGGGTGGAAGCCCAGCTCCTTGGAGGTGCGGATGGTGCGCAGGTAGTTCTGGGCCGCGCTGCCGCTGCCCAGGATGAGCACATGCTTGAGATTGTACCCCTCCTGACGGAAGAAGTGAAGGAGCTTCCGCAGCAGCACCCGCTTGCAGGTGAGGACGCCCGCGCTGAGCAGGAAGAAGATGGCCAGGGTCCCACGGGAGTAGTGCTCGTCGTGCTGGACAAACAGTCCGCTGAGCAGCACCAGCATCATCAGCCCGTTGGCGCACCAGAGCCGTGGCAGCTCCCGGCGCAGGGGGATGGTGCGGTAGGAGCGGTAGAGCTCCATGGCCCCGTAGATGAACAGCTGGGCCCCGGTGAGAAAGATATCCAGGGCCATGTAACGGCTCAAAGGCACCGTGATAACCCCGCCGGGCAGGACAAAAAACCGGATCCAAAAGGCCGCCGGCAGGGAGAGGAACACAATCACCCCGTCGCTGAACACGTTCAGTCCATTGAGCAGCCGCTGATTTTCTCTTATCATCGGCGCTCCTCTAGCCGCCCATGCGGGCGATAAACGCCAGATTGGCCTCCGTCAGGGCCACGCCGCCCATGTTCCGGGCGTTCCAGTCCTCCAGGAGCCCGGCAATGCGGACCACGCCGGCGCGGAAGACCTCCGAGTCCGTCTCATACCCCTCCAGGAGGGAGAAGGCGGTCTGCCATGCGTTCTGGTCCGAGGAGACGTAGTCCACGTATTTCTCCACCATCTCCAGGCCCAGCTCCGTACGGCCTGTGGAGAAGTAGTACTCCGCCAGATAGATGGGCACGGTGTTGGAGTCCACCTGGGCCAGACGGGCCGCGTAGACATCCGCCTGCTGGCGGATGGTCTCGTCCGTCTCCACCGTGAGGGTGCTGTTGACGTAGCCCAGCATGTAGTCCGCCCACTCGAACCTGTCCATGGACACCGCCCGGTCCAGGTCCGAGAAGGAGGAGGCGTGGGAGGCCAGCCGCTGGGCGGACATGTTCCCCGAGAGCATGACGCCGAAGACGATCAGCAGGGCGGGAATGGCCGCCAGAACGCCGTTTTTCGCCATGCCGCCCAGCTCCGGCAGAGGGATGGCGTCCCCGCAGCAGAGGTTGATGAGGGCGATCACGCCGAAGGCGATGGGCAGGTAGGCGTAGGTGGAGAAGGTGACCTCCGTGACCGCGTGGCCGGCCATGAAGACCAGGGCCGCGCCCAGAGCTGGGATGAGGGGGTTCTCCCGCTTCCGGGCAAACCACACCGCCGCCCCGGAGGAGGCCAGCAGGCCGATGAACAGGACAAAGCCCACCGCGCCGGTCTCCACCAGGACCTGGATATAGTGGTTGTGGGCATACTTGGTCTCATAGTAGAAGCTCTGGACGCTCTTCACGCCGTTCTCAAAGGCCCCCAGGCCCAGGCCGATCACCGGACTGCGGCCGAAGAGCTTCATGCCGTCGGAGAAGAAGACAAAGCGCTGGATGGCGTTTTGGTTGGCCCACAGACCCTGGAGACGGTTGGCGATAAAGCCGGGCAGCAGCTTGTAGCCCAGGGGGACATCACAGCTGCCGGCCCCGCCGGCGCAGGCGGCGCTCTCCAGCCGTGCCTCGCTGTTGGCGGTAAAGTTGAAGTAGACCACCAGACTGTCCTCCGGCACGGAGAAGGAGGCCCCGGCCAGGGGACCCTGGTAGAGGGGGGTGCTGGTGTGCATCATGGTCTCCTGCTGGTTCTGGCTCTCGATGAATACCGACACATCGCCCTCCGCCTCCGTCTCCAGGGCGTAGTCGCCGGGCTCCGGGTAGGCGGCCCGGCGCAGGGACTGACCGGGCTGGAGGCTGGCGCCGCCGGTAAGGTTGTAGGCCGCCAGGGCGAAGAGGGCCACGGCGGCCAGGATCACGCCGGTGAGGACCAGGGCCATCCGGCTGCGGCCGGAGAGCTTGTCCGCCAGGGGGCGGCACAGGCGGTCCAGTAGGCACAGCAGGGTCGCCCCTGCGACGACGCACAGCAGGGGCACCGGCCGGAATCCGGTCCAGGCGGTGAAGGAGGTCAGGGAGATGAGGAAGGCTGCGGCCACGCTGAGGATCAGGGTCTCCACCATGAGCAGCAGCAGCTGGGCCCGGCGCTCCGGGCGCTCCAGCAGCAGGTAGACGAGGAAGGCCAGGGCGATCATGCCGCTGGCGCCCATGCTGAAGGCCAGCAGGAAGGACAGGGCGTTGATGTACAGGCAGACCAGATGGACGATCCGCTCCCGCCCTGTGGAGGAGATAACCAGCCCCAGGCTCAGGAGGGTGCCCAGGCCCACGCAGCCGGCGAACACGTTGGGGTTGGTGAACAGGGAGGTCATGCGCACCCCCTCCTCCACCGCGCTCAGGTTGGCGTAGTCCGGGGTGAACAGGCCCAGCAGGCCCAGGACGGGGGCGCTGATGATCCGGGTGGAGAGCAGGTCAATGCTCACCAGCCCCGCCAGGGCGGAGAAGCCGGAGAGGATCGCCGCGCCCCGGCGGCCCGTGCACTGGTCCTCCCGGTCCCTCATGGTCAGCAGCAGCAGGGCCAGACAGAATGCGGCCAGGGGCTTGAGGAACTCGTAGAGGGCGAACTTCCCGCTTCTGGCGTAGAAGGTGGAAAGGCCGTCCATGAGCACTACCAGCGCAAGGACAAGAAGCGGCAGGTGCAGCCGCTCCCGCAGGCGGCGGAAGAACACCGCCGCCGCGCCCACGGCCAGGGCCAGCAGAAGCAGGACCGCCGGCTTGACGGTGCTGGAGGAGGTCAGGCAGACCAGGAGAAAGTACAACGCCGCCAGAACAGGGACAGACACCTTCTGCCAGACGGCGGGCGCGCCCAGAACATGGGCGCTCTTCTTGCGGTATTTGGACATAACGTATCACCTCATAGAGCAGTGTACTCGAACGCGGTTGCTCCGGAACCGGCGGCCCGCGAAGATGCGCGCTTGTGTCGAGCTTATTTGATTATAGTAACATCTTTGGGGGATTTGTCAAGGGCGTTGCGGAAAGAAGAGAGGGCGGGCGGCCGGATTGGCAAGCACCCCGGGCCGGAGCGGCAGAGAATACACGGTGCTTAAGCGGTCCCACTGGCAAATGGTCGGACCGGCCGCCGCAGACACGAGGAGTTTTTAATAAATTTACATGCACTTACTCCGGATGAACGCTTGACAAACGGATCTTTGTGGTGTAAACTATGTTAGTCTTTTGGCACTGCTCAGCGTTTTGCTAGTATAGCTCAGTCGGTAGAGCGACGCACTCGTAATGCGTAGGTCGCCAGTTCGAATCTGGCTACTAGCTCCAAGAACCGCAGGAAATTACGTTCCTGCGGTTCTTTTTTGTTTCCATCCACTCTCCCGCATAAAAGTGGGCCCCTCCCTGTTGAATATACCCAGAACATCCGGTATAATAGGAGAAGATTCCGTACACTCTGCCCGGCGGACCGAAAAGGAGAGACGACATGGCCACATTTACAGTCAACGGCAGGACCGTAACTGCCGATCACAACCAGAAACTGATCCGCTTCCTGCGGGACGAGCTGCGCCTGACCTCTGTGAAGGACGGGTGCAGCGAGGGGGCCTGCGGCACCTGCACCATCCTGCTGGACGGAAAGGCCGTCCGGGCCTGCGTGCTCACCACGGACAAGCTGGAGGGCAAATCAGTCCTCACTGTGGAGGGGCTCAGCGAATTTGAGAAGCAGGCCTACACCTACGGCTTCGGGGAGGCGGGGGCGGTCCAGTGCGGCTTCTGTATCCCCGGCATGGTGATGGCCGCCAAGGGCCTGCTGGACCAGAACCCGGACCCCACGGAGGCGGAGATCCGCCGCGCCCTGCGCACCAACATCTGCCGCTGCACCGGGTATGTGAAGATCATTGAGGGCGTGCGCCTGACGGCGGCCATTCTCCGCCAGGGGCGGCTGCCGGAGCAAAAACGCTCCTGGGCCCTGGGGGCCCGGGTCCACCGGGTGGACACGGCGGAGAAGGTCCGGGGCGAGGGCCTCTACCCGGACGATATCTACATGGAGGGTATGCTCTACGCCTCCGCGGTCCGCTCCGCCCACCCCCGGGCCATTGTCCGGGCCATCCACACCGAGGAGGCCAGGTCCCTGCCCGGGGTGGCGGGGGTGTTCACCGCCGCCGACATCCCGGGACAGAACAAGGTGGGCCACCTGGTGAAGGACTGGGACACCATGATCCCCGTGGGCAGCGCCACCCACTACCTGGGGGACGCCATCTGCCTCGTTGTGGCCGAGAGCCAGGAGATCCTGGAGAAGGCCAAGCGGATGGTCCAGGTGGAGTACGAGGTCCTGCGCCCCGTCCGCTCCCCCCAGGAGGCCATGGCCCACGACGCGCCCCTGGTCCACTCCTCCGGCAATTTGCTGGCCCACAAACACATCCAGCGGGGCAACGCCGCCCTGGCCATCGCCCGCAGCAAGCATGTGCTCACCCGCCGCTTCACCACCCCCTACACCGAGCACGCCTTCCTGGAGCCGGAGTGCGCCGTGGCCTACCCCGACGGAGACGGAGTCATGATCCTCTCCTCGGACCAGGGGACCTACGACACCCAGCACGAGACCGCCCCCATGCTGGGCCTGCCGCCGGAGAAGGTGAAGGTAAAGAACATGCTGGTGGGGGGCGGCTTCGGCGGCAAGGAGGATGTGACGGTCCAGCACCACGCCGCCCTGGCCGCGTACCTGACCGGGCGTCCGGTGAAGTGCAGGCTCAGCCGGGCGGAGAGCCTGCTCATCCACCCCAAGCGCCACCCCATGGAGATGGAGTTCGCCATGGGCTGCGATGAAAACGGCGTCATCCAGGGGGTGGCGGCCAACGTCGTCGCCGACACCGGGGCCTACGCCTCCCTGGGGGGCCCGGTGCTGGAGCGGGCCTGCACCCACGCCTCGGGCCCCTACCACTACGAGAACTTCCAGATCGACGGCTACGCCTACTACACCAACAATCCCCCCGCCGGGGCCTTCCGGGGGTTCGGCGTGACCCAGACCTGCTTCTGCGTGGAGACCCTGCTCAACGAGATGGCGGACCTGGTGGGCATCTCCCCCTGGGAGATCCGCTACCGCAACGCCATCCGCCCCGGCGAGACCCTGCCCAATGGGCAGATCGTGGGCCCGGAGACCGGGCTGGTGGAGACCCTGGAGGCGGTGAAACCCTACTACGACGCCGCCAGATACGCCGGTCTCGCCTGCGCCATGAAGAACGCCGGCGTGGGCGTTGGTATCCCGGACACGGGCCGGTGCCGGCTGGTGGTCCGGGGCGGGAAGGTCCACATTCAGGCCGGCGCCTCCTGCATCGGCCAGGGCCTGGGCACGGTGCTGACCCAGATGTGCTGCGGCCAGCTGGGGCTGGAGGGGGAGGACGTGGTCTATGAGCGGGCCAACACCTTCGACGCCCCCGACTCCGGCACCACCTCCGGCTCCCGCCAGACCCTCATCACCGGCGAGGCCTGCCGCCGGGCCTGCCAGGACCTGAAACGGGATCTGGAGGGCCGGACCCTGGCGCAGCTGGAGGGCAGGGAGTACTACGGCGAGTATCTGGCCAGGACGGACCCCCTGGGGGCGGACGTGCCCAACCCGGTCAGCCACGTGGCCTACGGCTACGCCACCCAGCTGTGCGTGGTGGGGGAGGACGGAAAAATTGAGCGCATGGTGGCGGCCCACGACGTGGGCCGGGCGGTGAACCCCCTCTCCTGCGAGGGGCAGATCGAGGGCGGGGTGGTAATGAGCATGGGCTTCGCCCTCACGGAGCAGTATCCGGTGACGGACTGCCGCCCCACGGCCAAGTTCGGGACTTTGGGCCTCTTCAAGGCCGATCAGGTCCCGGAGATCAAGGCCATTGTGGTGGAGAAACCGGGGCTGGACGTGGCCTGCGGGGCCATCGGCATCGGGGAGATCACCTCCATCCCCACCGCTCCCGCCATTGCGGACGCCTATTTCCGCTACGACGGAAAGCGGCGCTACAGCCTGCCCCTGGAGGGAACGCCCTACAGCAGGGTTAAAAAATAGGGGGAAATTTTGGCGGCCTCCCGGCTGATTTTCTCTTGTGCGCTGAAAAAAAAAGATCTATAATCAAAGCGGCACAACGCGAAACGGGGGCCGCCCCGCCGTCTGCGGTCGGCCCGCGAAGGATTAAAGGAGGGTTTATCATGAAGCGAATCGGTATGCTGACCAGCGGCGGGGACTGTCAGGCCCTGAACGCGGCCATGCGGGGCGTCGCCAAGGCGCTGTTCAACTCCGGGGAGCAGGTGGAAATCTACGGCTTCCAGGACGGCTACCAGGGCCTGATCTACGGCCGCTTCCGGCTGCTCACCTACGCCGACTTCACCGGCATCCTCACCAAGGGCGGCACCTTCCTGGGCACCAGCCGCACCCCCTTCAAGACCATCCAGGTCCCCGGGGAGGACGGCGTGGACAAGGTGGCCGCCATGAAGCAGACCTACTACAAGCTCCAGCTGGACTGCCTGGTGATTCTGGGCGGCAACGGCACCCACAAGACCGCCAACCTGCTGCGCCAGGAGGGGCTCAACATCATTACCCTGCCCAAGACCATTGACAACGACCTCTGGGGCACGGATATGACCTTCGGCTTCCAGAGCGCGGTGAACGTGGCCACGGACGCCATCGACTGTATCCACACCACCGCCGCCTCCCACGGCCGGATTTTCATCGTGGAGGTCATGGGCCACAAGGTGGGCTGGCTGACGCTGAACGCGGGCATTGCCGGCGGCGCGGACATCATCCTCATCCCCGAAATCCCTTATGATATCGACAAGCTGGCCAGGAAGATCAAGGCCCGCCACGACGGCGGCAGCCGCTTCACCATCCTGGCCGTGGCCGAGGGGGCCATCTCCAGGAAGGACGCGGCGCTGAGCAAGAAGGAGTACAAGAAAAAGATGGCCAACTACAAGTACCCCTCCGTGTCCTACGAGATCGCCGAGAAGCTGCGGGAGCGGTGCGGCCTGGAGGTGCGGGTAACGGTGCCCGGCCACACCCAGCGGGGCGGCAGCCCCTGCCCCTATGACCGGGTGTTCGCCTCCCGGCTGGGCAGCGAGGCAGGCGAGTTGATCCTGAAGGGCAAGTACGGCTTCATGGTGGGCTACAAGAACCGGGAGATTGTGAGGGTGCCCCTGGAGGAGGTGGCCGGCAAGCTGAAGATGGTGGACCCGGAGTCCTCCATTGTCAAGGAGGCCAAGCTCCTGGGCATCAGCTTCGGCGACTGAGGGCCGGACTATCCGACTTTTCCCCAAGAGACCATTACGCCGGTGGATTTCATCCTTTTGATGAAATCCACCGGCGTAATATTGTGTTCAGTGGCCTCTCCGCTTCGCCTTTCGTTTTTGCTGTTTCAGATCAAACCGGCGCTGCTTCTCGGCGTTCTGCCGCTCTTTGCCTCTCTGCTTCCTTTGGGTTTTCCGCTCCTCCCGCTGCGCCTGCAACGCCTGCTGGGACTTGGTGCCGACGCCCGAAGCCCGCAACTGCTCTCTGGCGCCGCGCTGCCTGCGCTTGGGATGATCCGCAGTCTGTCTCCCCTCGACTGCAACCGTCGGACTGAACTTCAGCCCATCGTAGCGCTTGAGGATGAAGTCCCAGACCTCGCAGTCCCTGGGCTCCGCGCCAAATATGACCCTGCACGCGGACAGCTTCCCGTCTGAGATTCGCTCAAAAACGCCGACCCAGAAGGGGTCCTCAAAAAATACCGTCAGTCTTCCGCTCTCTGTGTCCATAACATTCCCTCCTAAAAATGCGTTATGGACAAAGAACGGACAACCCAGGAGGGGCAGGTTACTTACCTCGCCGGTACGGCGAGACGGCCGGGCTACCTACCGGCTCTGGCACACCTTATCAGATGTGCGTTGCGTTTTTATCTTTGTCGTTTATATATCAAGCCCTTCGGCCAGATACACAGCTTTATTTTATAAAATTTCTGAAAATATATGTTAACAACAAGAGGCTGTCACTCGTTTGTGTGGCAGCCTCTTACTGTCCGCAGGAAATTATTTTTTTGATCTTACAGGTATCTCAATCTGTACGAGGGCATCCTCTACCCGGTCGATTACATTTTCATTGATAATGACTTCATAAGAGAACCCTGATAGCACAAGGCCATGTTCTTCGACATAATCAAATATCCGTTGGTAGCACAGCACCGGGCTTTCTGCTGCATCCCTATAAAATGCCCGTACATAATCCCCGGCAGGTTGTATGTGCAATCCATCTTTCTTTATGTGGAACGGAATTTCAATAAAAAGTTTGGAATACTCCTCAAAGTCCCCTTTTCGCAGACTATCTACTGCGATCATCATCCCATAGGAGGCATCATGCAGACGGCGCAACTGATACTTTTTTGTTTCAGCGGTAATCATCTCCACCTGCTTATCAAACGCAGTGTCCTGATTGATGTCTACGGTAACTAAACTGCGCTCCTTCTTCTGCACAATGCTGATTTCCGATAAGTCCATCGTCAATAATGTCTGCATATTCTGGCGATGGTACGACAGCGTTTTCCGAATCGCTCTCAGATGTGCCATGTTGCGGTCTAAATCATCAATTTTCTCCTGCAAAAGTTCCTTCATGCTGGCGGCGGAACGGTTTTTCATAAATACCTGGATTTCTTCAATCGGTACATCTAACTCCCGCAGCAGCAGAATCGTTTCCAGAATGGCACTCTGATAGTAGCTATAATATCTGTATCCATTTTCGGGATGGATAAACGATGGATGAAAAAGGCCGATTTCATCGTACCACATCAGCGTTTTCTTATTGATTCCATGCAGAGCCGCAAATTGACCGATTGTGAGCAGCTTGCTTTTTTTCTCCATTTTTCAAAATGCCCCTTGACTGTACAGTTACTGTACGGATTATGATAGCACACATACCGGAGAAAAACAAGGAAAAAGGAGAATCATGATGGAAAACAAAAATGCTTATGACAAGCCAGTCACATTGAGGAATATTCTCAAATTTGCAGTCCCTACCATCGCAATGTCTGTCTTTATGTCCTTTTACACCATGGTTGACGGTCTGTTCGTATCAAATCTGATTGGTACGAGCGCACTGTCCGCCATCAATCTGACAGCCCCAGTGATCCAGGTGGTGACAGCTATCTCTACCATGCTGGCAACCGGCGGGAGCGCGGTCATCATGAAAAAGATGGGAGAACAAAAGCACCAGGAGGCCAAGGAAGATTTTACGTTCCTGATTTTGGTGAATGTAGTGGTTGGCCTGGTTATGACCCTGCTGGGTTATTCCCTAATGGAAACCATCTTCGGGAGCATGGGGTTGTCCCCGGATGTCGCCAACTACTGTACTTCCTACCTCAGCCGCTATCTTGTCTTTACGATCCCGATCCTGCTGATGAACAATTTCACCCTCTATATGATTGCTTCTGAAAAGGCAGCCTTATCTTTGGTCTGTTCCGTGTCAGGCGGTGTGTTAAACATTGTGCTTGACTATGTATTTATCGGCCTTTTGGATATGGGGATCAGCGGTGCGGCCATTGCTACGGGCCTGGGCTACTCCGTGACCGCCGTTGTCGGTCTGTTTGTGTTCCGCAACAAAAAGAGCCTTCTGCACTTCACAAAACCTGCCTTCCGTTTCAAGGTTCTCGCAAATGCGGCAACGAACGGATGCTCTGAAATGGCGACGGCACTTGTCACAGGTATCATCACGATGATGTTCAACTGGACGATGCTCCATTATGTCGGAGAAGATGGCGTTGCCGCCGTGACCATCATTATGTATGTCCTGATGTTTGCAAGCTCCCTCTATACGGGGTATTCCTATGGTGTCGCTCCCATGCTCAGTTACTACTATGGCGAGAAGAATCACGAAAAGCTGAAAAAGCTGGTTTCCACCAGTCTGAAAGTCATTGGTGTCATTTCTCTTGTGACTGTGGCGGCGTCCTTTGCCGCGACCAAACCCCTGGTGTCCATTTTTGCCAGACCAGACAACCCGGTCTATGGTCTGGCAGTCACCGGAAATCGAATCTGCACCCTGGCGTTGTTCTTTATCGGATTTAATATCTTTGCCAGCGGGATGTTCACCGCATTGTCCAATGGCATTGTCTCCGCAATCCTCGCCTTCTCCCGTTCCTTTGTGTTCATGCTGATTACCATGCTGATCCTACCCGCAATTTTGGGGGTAAACGGCATCTGGCTGGCGACCCCGGCAGCGGAACTAATGGCCCTGACCCTGTCCGCGTTTATGTTTGTGAGGTATCGGAAACGGTATCAATACTAAGAACCTGTATTCACAACCGTTGCACACCGTCTGGCCGATCTTTTTCCCGCCATACTGCGTCGATGGATTCTGCAACAGGCGCATCGAGCGCCTGTGCAGAATCATCGTGCATGACACCCCGATGGGGTCATTGCACGATATGGATTGCTGCGGAAAATCTCCTTGTCTGACGAGAAAAATCCTCGTCCATCCGGCATCCCCCGGTTGTGAATACAGGTTCTAAAGGGGTGAGGTCTTGAATGCAGAAAGCAGCAGCCTGAGTAAAACCGAGAGACAAAAGAATTTCATTATAAATCTGTTCGCTTCTTTCGGTGAAAACATATCGCCAGCCGGCCCACGGCCTACTCCCGCAGCAGCAGCTCCCGGGCCACCTCCTGGCCGTTTTTCATGTAGATCCGGGGTACCCGCTTGCTCACCGCGCACGTCAGCTCGTAGGAGATGGTTCCCGCCAGACGGGCCGCGTCGTTGACGGAGTTGTGGGGCCCGTAAACCTCCACCACGTCCCCCTCCCCCACGCCCGGCAGGTCCGTGAGATCAACCATGCACATGTCCATGCAGATCCGCCCTAGGATGGGGGCCGTGCCCAGCTCCGTCCACACCCGCCAGCGGTTGGACAGGACCCGGTGGAGACCGTCGGCGTAGCCGATGGGCAGCACCCCCACCCGGCTGGGCCGGCCGGTGCGGAAGGTGCGGCCGTAGCTGATGGTGGTGTCGGGCACAAAGTCCTTCACCGCGCCGATGACCGTTTTCAGGCTCATCACCGGCCGCAGGCCCAGTGCCTCCGCCTGATCCCCGATGCCGTAGGTGACGATGCCCGGGCGGAACATATCGTGGGCAAACTGAGGATAGCTGACTGTGGCCCCGCTGTTGGCGCAGTGGCAGATGGAGAAGCGGACGCCCCGCTCCGCCAGCCGGGAGAGCATGGCCTCGAACCGCCGGTGCTGGAGCAGGGTGTAATCCCGGCTGCTCTCCTGCTCCTCGTCGGCCACAGAGAAGTGGGTGAACACCCCCTCCACCTCCAGACCCGGCAGGGCGCACACCCGGCAGATCTCCTCCAGGGACTGGTCAAAGTGGGCCTCGTCGCACTGGAAGCCCAGCCGGGACATGCCCGTGTCCAGCTTGATGTGGGTCTTCATCCGGCCGTGGGCCGCCACCGCCGCCCAGGAAAACGCCTCCGCCGCCGCCTCGCTCCACACCGCCTGGGTCACGCCGCTTTCCATCACGGCCCCGGTCTGGTCCGCCGGGGTGAGGCCCAGCTGGAGGATGGGCAGGCCCACGCCTCCCCGGCGCAGCTCCTGGGCCTCGTCGATGCTGGAGACGGCCACATAGGACGCCCCCAGCGCCTCCAGCTCCCGGGAGATGTGGACCGCCCCGTGGCCGTAGGAGTCCGCCTTCACCACCCCCAGGAACCGGGCGTCAGGCCCCATCTGGGCCCGCAGCGCCCGGTAGTTGTGGCCCAGCGCGTCCAGATCAATCTCCGCCCAGGTCCGTTTCAGTGTACTTTCCATGCTCGCGCTCCCCCTTTTCTTTTGTTAAATCCCTATGTATCAGCGCCGTCCGGCGCTTGGAGCCTGTATTCACACCCGAGGGACGCCGGCGGCTCTTTTGCCGCCCATCCGGCGTCCCCGGCATGAATACAGATTCTTACTCCTCCGCGGAGGCGTAGGCCGCAGCCTCGTCCGCCGCCGTCCAGTCGGCCTCTCCGCTCTCCTCCTGGGGCGCTCCAGGCTCCGCCGGGACAGCCGGGGCCGCCGGCGCGCCGCCGCCTGTCACCTCGAACCGGGTCCAGGCCACCTCGAAGACCACCGCGCCCTCTGCGGAGATCTCGCTGCGCAGGGGCAGCAGGGTCTCCTGATCAAACCAGGTGGTGTACACGCTCCCCTCGTCGTCGGGCAGATCGCAGGCCAGGCGCAGGCAGGGCCGCTCCCCCACCGTCTCCTCGCTCTTCTCTGTCACATACCCGGCAGCGGCGGCCTCCATCAGCTTGGGCAGGGCCGCCACCGGGGAGATGGCGGCTGCGGAGTAGCCCCCCGCGTCCAGGGAGATGTCCTCGTAGCTGAGGGTCAGGGTCCCGTTCTCCACCGTGGCGGAGATGCCCGCCAGATTGGCCGGGGAGAGCACGGTCACCGTACTCCTCTCCGGCGCGTAGTCGCACAGCAGGGTGTAGGTGCGGTCCTCGTCCGCGTAGTGGCAGCTTACCTCCGCCTCCATAACCGCTCCGGCCAGATCGGCGTACTGGGCCTGGAGCTCAGCCGCCGGGTCCTTCTCCTCCCCGCCGCAAGCGGTGAGCAGGAGCATCAGCATTGGTGCAAAAAGCAGGGCTTTTCGCACAGTCCTTCCTCCTTGATCTTAAAATCCAAGCTCCTTGAATACAGCCGGCAGGCGGCCGATCAGGTCCATGGGCGTCATGGCGTACTCTGAGAGCTCCTCCGCGCACAGATCCCCGGCCCGGCCGTGGAGCCACACCGCGCACGCGGCCGCCTCCAGAGCCGGCGCACCCTGGCCCAGAAGGGAGAGGACCATCCCCGCCAGCACGTCGCCGCTGCCCCCCTTGGCCATGCCGCAGTTGCCGGTGGGATTGCGCAGAAGCCGCCCCTCCGGCCCGGCCACCAGGGTCCCGGGCCCCTTGAGCACCAGTACGCACCCGTGGCGGCGGGCGAAGTCCGCCGCCCCCCGCTCCCGGCCCAGGGACAGATCCCCGCCCAGGCGGAGAAACTCCCCCTCGTGGGGCGTCAGCACCGTCTCCCCCCCTTCCGGCCTGCCCTGCCGCCTATCCAGCACATCTATATGCTGAGAAATGGCGTTTATGCCGTCCGCGTCCAGGACTACCGGTGCCCGGCAGTCCTCCAGCAGGCGGCGGACAGCCTGATCCGTCTCCAGGCTGCGGCCCAGGCCGGGGCCGATGAGGACCGCGCCGCAGCCCCGGACCCGCTCCAGAAGAGCTTCGCAGTCCGCCGGAGCCGGGTGGGCCATGGCGCAGACGCACCGGGCCGCTGCCACGGGGTAGGCCTCCTCTGGCACGCCCACAAACACCAGCCCGCTGCCTGTGCGCACCGCCGCCTCCCCGGCGAAGACCGGCGCGCCGGTGTAGCCCACGGACCCGCCGTAGACGTACACCCTCCCAAAACTGCCCTTGTGGCCGTCCTGCCGCCGCCGGGGCAGCAGGTTCCTCACAAGGGCGGCGGTGATCTCCTCCATGGCCGCCGCCTCCCCCCCCGTTTTTTGGTTATAGTGTACCACAGCCGGCCCCGGTTGTCACGGCCCATAGGCGTTTTTTTGCAAATTTTCCCAGCGCCCTTTCCGGCGGAAGGGGGAATTTACAAATTGTTCAAATTGCGTGGGAAAAACCGTATTGACAGCGCGGGGCTTTGGTGTTAAACTGCCTTTAGCACTCAGGGGATAGGAGTGCTAAAGGAGACCAAACCATGGAATTGACCGCCCGGAAAAAGGAAATACTGAAGGTGGTCACGGAGCAGTACATCGGCTCCGCTGAGCCGGTGGGCTCAAAGTTCATCGCCCAGGCCATGGGCGGCCGCCTCAGCTCCGCCACCATCCGCAACGAGCTGGCGGACCTGGTGGAGCTGGGCTATCTGGAGCAGCCCCACACCTCGGCCGGCCGGGTGCCGTCCCCCAAGGGGTACCGGCTGTACGTCAACGAGCTGATGGAGCGGCGCAGCGTCTCGGATCAGGAGGCGGCCCAGATCAACGAGGCCCTGGGCGGGCAGATGCGGGAGCTGGACGCCATCATCGCCCAGGCCGGGCAGGCGGCGGCCTCCATTGTCAGCTACCCCGCCTACGCGGTGGCGGCGGGCAAGGAGCGGGTCACCGTGCGGCGCTACGATCTGCTGAGCGTGGACAGCTCCAGCTTCATCGCCGTGGTGATGACCGACGACAGCCGGGTGAAGAGCCAGCTGCTCCACACCCAGGTCCCCCTTCCGGCGGACCAGCTGCCCTCTCTGGCCAACCTGCTCAACACCCACTTCACCGGCGTGGGGCCGGAGGAGCTGGGGGGCAGGCTGATGGGCCTGACCAGCCAACTGCCGGCGGAGCTGTTTCTGCCCCTGTCCCTGACCATCGAGTACGCCACTGCGGTCGTCGACCGCAGCGCCCAGAATCAGGTGTATACCACCGGCCAGACCCAGCTGCTCCGGCAGCCGGAGTTCCAGGACCTCAGCCGGGCCAACGAGCTGATGAGCCTGCTGACGGACCGGAAGGACAGCCTGCCGGTGCTGGACGAGAACACCCCCATGCAGATCCTCATCGGGCCGGAGAACGTCAACGAGGCCCTCAAGGACGCCAGCGTGGTGGTGGCCAGCTACGACATCGGAGAGAACATGCGGGGGCTCATCGGCGTGGTGGGACCCACCCGGATGGACTACGCCGCCGTGGCGGCCCGGCTGAGCTATTTCGCCGAGAGCCTGACAAAGATGTTTGGAAAAAATAATCAGTTGCCCCCGAAGGAGGACGAGCAATCGTGAGTAAGAAAGAGAACAGCGCCCCCATGGAGCCCATGGAGGAGCAGGAGATCCAGGAGCAGCCCGCCGAGGCGGCGGAGGCGTGCGAGGAGACCTCCGCCGAGACCTTCACCCTCTCCCGGGAGGAGATGGAGAAGCTGGAGTCCCTGGCCGGACAGCTCTCCGCCCTCAACGACCAACACCTGCGTCTGGCTGCGGAGTACGACAACTACCGCAAGCGCACCACCAAGGAAAAGGAGAGCACCTACCAGGACGCCAAGGTGGACACCATCGCCAAGTTCCTGGAGGTGTACGACAACCTGGAGCGGGCCGTGGCCCAGCCCGGGGATGAGGACAATCCCCACAAGAAGGGCATGGAGATGATCTTCCAACAGCTGATCTCCGTTCTGGAGAAGATGGGCGTGACCATTGAGGACCCCGCCGGCCAGAGCTTCGACCCCGCCCGCCACAGCGCGGTGATGCACGTGGACAGCGAGGAGCTGGGGGAGGGCGTGGTGAGCCAGGTCTTCCAGAAGGGCTTCCTCCTGGGCGAGAAGGTGATCCGCTTCGCCGCCGTGCAGGTGGCCAACTAGGATCGTCCCAGCCGGGGACGGACCGCTATTTTATTCTGTTAAAAAATATTTTTCTATAGTAGGAGGACAACAGTATGTCTAAAGTTATCGGTATTGATTTGGGTACAACCAATTCCTGCGTGGCCGTCATGGAGGGCGGCGAGAGCGTAGTCATCGCCAACGCCGAGGGCAACCGCACCACCCCGTCGGTGGTGGCCTTCTCCAAGACCGGCGAGCGCATGGTGGGTCAGGTGGCCAAGCGTCAGGCCATCACCAACCCGGACCGCACCATCGCCTCCATCAAGCGGGAGATGGGCTCTGACCACCGGGTGGCCATTGACAGCAAGAACTACACCCCCCAGGAGATCTCCGCCATGATCCTCCAGAAGCTGAAGGCCGACGCGGAGGCCTATCTGGGCCAGACCGTCACCGAGGCGGTCATCACCGTCCCCGCCTACTTCACCGACTCCCAGCG
>ERZ777011.1509-NODE-1509-length-23800-cov-4.607454_pt1 | contig 23800 bp, 21 predicted proteins | sample MGYA00374964_ERZ777011 | MGnify/ENA primary metagenome ERZ777011 (study PRJEB29310, sample SAMD00008975) | mouse gut metagenome | study: EMG produced TPA metagenomics assembly of the Metagenome analysis of fecal microbiota from mouse which was promoted... | reverse complement strand
TCAAATTTGAGAAACGGAAAATCCATTATGTCCTATATGGAAAGCATTGATGTACAGCTAGTCGAGATACCGATGATGTATCTTCTGTCGATACGGAAGAATGTTTTAGAACATGAGTTTTCAGAAGAGTATGGTACTTGCTTTGGGCAGCTATTTCGGAAAATGGAAGAGAAGAAACTGACAGCGGCCGCTCCGCCAATGGTACTGTTTCATGGAGATGAGTATACCCCATTTGGATTAGATACAGAGTTTGCAATCCCTATAAAGGAGTATGCAACTGGAACAAGAGATTTCTGCCCTGGATTATGTCTGAAAACAGTTGTACATGGGTCATATTTACAACTTTCTTCTGTCTATGCAAAACAAATAGAATGGGCAGAAAGGGAAGGTTATGAGAACAGTAATGCGTTGTATGAGGTATATGTAACAGATCCAACAGAGGTTTTAAAGGAAAGTGAACTTGTTACGGAGGTCTATTATCCGGTTAAAAAGAGAGTTTCAAAAGACTGAAATGGCAGGCAGATATTGTGAAGTGCATGAGAGGAAGAACGTATGAATCAGATAAAAATGAAAGAGTTGGAACAGATTATAAGCAGTAAATATGGAAATACCACAGGTATCGTCATAATAAAAGATGGCGTTGTATCCTATGAAAAATACTTTAAGGACTGCACAGCGAATAGCCGCGTTCACATCTATTCCGTGACAAAAAGCATTATTTCAATATTGATTGGAATTGCTCTGGATAAAGGATATTTAAAAAATATTGACGTGAAAGTGCTGGATTACTTTCCGGAATACAAGGTGAAAAGGGGAGAGAATACAATACAGAATATTACACTAAAAGATATGTTGACTATGACAGCACCTTATAAATACCGGTTTTTTGCACCTTATATAAAATACTTTACAAGCAGTGACCGGGTAAAATTTTCACTTGATTTATTAGGCGGCCGTGGGAAGATAGGAGTATTCCGATATGCCCCGTTGATTGGACCAGATATTTTATCGGGAATTTTAGTGAAAGCAACAGGGCAGTCCGTATTAGATTTTGCTACAGAGAATTTATTTCAATCCCTTGGGATTAAAGTGGAAAACGATTTGTTATTTAAAAGCAAAGAGGATCAAATGGCATTTAACCAGTCAACAGATATTAGCGGATGGGTTACAGATGCCATGGGAATTCATATGGCAGGCTGGGGGCTTACGCTTACACCTATGGATATGGCAAAGATCGGGCAGTTATATCTGAATGGCGGTATGTGGGAGGGAAAGCAGGTTATTTCCTCAAAATGGATAGAGGACAGCACGAGAGAACACAGCCGATGGAAAAAAGAAAATCTGCCCTATGGATACCTTTGGTGGGTAAATGAGGATGGTTATGCAGCGATGGGGGATGGCGGCAATATCATTTATGTAAACACAAAGAAAAAGCTGGTGATTTCTATTGCGGCTCTCTTTGTACCCAAAGCAGGGGATAGAATAGAGCTGATTAAGAAATTCATCGAGCCTGTTTTATGAGCTGAACATAATTTCATTATCAGTTGACTTTATTGCAAAGACGATTTATAGTGTCATCTACCAAGGAAAAAGGGATTGACTCTCGTATTATGTGAGGGTTTACACTTAAAGTCAGGAGGTGGTTTCTTTGCTGAAAATAGGAGAGTTTTCAGTTTTGTCACAAATCAGTATTCATATGCTCCGGCACTACAATGATATTGGCTTGCTGATTCCTGAACATGTGGATGATTTTACAGGATATAGATACTACAGTGAGCGTCAGCTCCCGATAGCCAACAAGATACAAGCATTAAAAAGCATGGGGCTGAGTTTGGCTTTAATCAAGGAGATATTGGCTAAGTACACAAGCAATGAACAATTAAAAAATTATCTTGAACTCCATGCAGTGGAACAGCGGGAAAAAATAGCGAATTTGCAGAAACAATTGAACCTGATTGAAACGACCATAGTGAATCTGGGCCATATTTCTGATATCCCTTTGTATAGTGTGGCACTTAAAAAATTTCCTGCCCACTATGTGATTAGTATAAGGGGGAGAATAGAAACTCCAGGGAATGAAGCCGTTCTCTGGGAAAAGTTAGCAAAGGAGAGAGAATCACAAAAAATACAATTTGCAAATCCGGCTTTGAATATAGCAGTGTTCCATGATGAAGGCTTCAAAGAATATGATTTGGATGTGGAGATACAGCAGGCGGTAGTTGGCAGATATCATGATACAGAGGAAATGAAATTTAAAAAAATCGAAGAAACAACGGCAGCAACGCTTACTTTTAAAGGACAGTATAGTCTGCTGCCGGATGCAAATGAAGAAATCATACGATGGATTACCGATAATCACTACAGGCTTGATGGGAAACGCTTCAACATATACCATGTATCTCCGGAAACGGAACAATCAGTAGAAGATATGGTTACAGAGGTTTCCTGTAAAACCGCTATGAAAAAAGATGCTGCAATTTAGCGGCATCTTTTTTCCCGATATCACTTGACTCTCGGACAATGCAAGGGTTTAAACTTAAGCGGAGCAAAGGAGGAAGGCGTATGAAGCGATTAGAGTTGCCGCATCAGTTGTCAGATTATTTATGTCCGGTGAATGGGTTGTGTGATGTTTATGAGTGGAAAACAGGAAAACGGATACCGGAAGAACTGATTTTCTATTCCAAGGCCGGTTTTCAAATGATTTCCCAAAAGAAGGCAGAAGTGCCCAAAATGATTTTTATGGGGCAGGGAAGCATTGGAAAGCGGGAATATGAATTCTGGAAAGGAATCATTGGATATGAAGTGATAGCGGGTGAAGGAAAATGCTTTCGGACAACCTGGAAAAATGTCAGGGAGTTATTGGACCAGGGCATACCGGTCATATTGTTTGGCTTGGATATGTTTTATCTGCCTTATCAAAGTAAGTTCTATCATAGGCAGCATATTCCGGGGCATGTTGTTCTCATGATAGGTTATGATGAGACAAATGTATATGTTCATGATAATTCCAAAGAGGAAATGCAGACCATCCCGATTGTGGAACTGGAACTGGCATGGGCAGAAGACTATATAGGAATAAGCAAGAAAAATGCGTATTTTGGGATTGATATGAGGTCTCCGGAAACAGATACAGCGTGGATTGTACAAAAAGGGATAGGGAAAAATGCAGAAACCTATTTATCTTCACCATTAAGTTTTGTAGGACAGAGAGGGCTTGACAGATTCATCGGGGAGTTCCCGGAATGGAAAAACATATTTCCTGAAGAAGAATTACTGAAAATATATTTTCACTTTATTGAATACACAGGAAGCATTCTCCCAGAGCTTCCCTATGAACTTAGTGGACAAAGATCGGGAATTATCAATCCTCATAGGGCATCCAGAGATAAATTTGCACAGGCGCTTGTGAGGTATAAGGATTCCCTTGGGGAAGAAACCTGGGGAGAGGCAGCTCATCATTTTCAGAAGAGTGGGGAAATTATTGAAAAGATCGTAGATGGTTTTCTTGAAGATGTGGCAGGGCATTCTTTCAGGCATACTGAAAAATACATTCCGCTATTTCAGGCACTAAGAAAACATGAAGAAGATGCATTCCGTAGAATTCTGAATACACAGAACTGATTAAAATTATATATTTGCCAGGGCATTTCCTTACTTCAGAGAATCCGGCAGAGGAGGTGAGTGATATGGGAAAACTGATAGTTCTTTCTTTGGATGAATCGGAAAAAACATATATGATAAAATACTGGAAATTGTTAGTAAAGCTGATATCAGTATAGACAGAGAAGTAGATGCGTGTCTGGATGAAATACAGATTGGTGAATTGCTCATTATACCGGAGCAGCACAGGGTTTTAAGACAGGGAAAGGAAGTTAATTTAACAAACATCGAATTTCGCATTCTGTATATGCTGGCAATTCATCAAGGGATAACGCTTTCTAAAGAAAAGATTTATAATTATGTCTGGAATGGGGAGTATCTTCAAGATGACAGCAATATTACATCCCATGTCCGTCGGCTTCGGAAAAAAATAGAGAATGATCCAAGCCAACCGGAATATATCCAGACAGTGAGAGGGGTTGGCTATAAAATAAATAGTGTGAAAAGGGAATGAGTGGTGTTCTTATGTATTGGGAACACTGCTCATTCCCTTTTTTATGGTAAGCTTGATTTTTAGGTGGTGTAATATCTGCGGATATGTTAATAATGATAATAAGATTTGAAGGAGGACTTGGATATGCAGAATAAAATATGGGAGCAGGTTGGGCAGTTTTTGAACCGACTGCGCTGTGAAAATGTAACAAGGAATACTACGGTAGAGATGCCAGGATACAGAGAAACGCAGAAGGAAATGGAAGCACTTCGGGAGAAATGCGAGGCAGTGGTGCGGCAGCTTCCACAGGAACAGCGGCAATTGCTTGTGGATTGGATGGCAAAACTGGAAGATATGAATTCTCTGGAAGGGCAGAAAGCATACTGTCAGGGATATGTGGACTGCATCCTCCTGTTAAGCGGCATGGGGCTATTGCGGCAGGATTTGTCCATAGAAGAATTTATGAAATGGATAAATCGGTAAAAGAGGCTCATTTTTGCACAGAAAATTCTGTTGCAGGAATGAGCCTTTAAAATGCAGGGAAAAAGTGACAGAAACACCGCCTGAATACCGCTTCCATCTGTTACTCTGATTCTGAGGGCTTTTCACTTACGGACAGTAGTGCCTCTGTCGTAGCAAGGATGACCTTGAGCTGTCCTTCGTTACAATAGGTCAGCAGACGCCCTATTTTCTGGTATGTATCATCAGCCTGATTCTGGTTGGGATAAATCACAGTGTCTGCTGACAGGTTGAAGTAACGGATTACCTTTTCAAAGACCTCATAGCTTGGGCTATTCCGAAAACGTTCAAGGTCTTTCAGATAGGATAGGGAAATATCTAGTATTTCAGCTAATTCGGCCTGGGTAAGTTTTTTATCCATTCGTGCATTTTTCAACACCATGCCGAACTGTTTTGGATGAAGAGCCATAGTTTCACCTCCTAGAAGTATGATAGTGCCATACCATACAAATGTAAAAATGGCGTGGCAGTACTATTTTAGGACGGCGTAACCATACTTTCGATGGAAATGGGGTATTTTATGATGGATAGAGGAGTAATGATGCGGTCAAAAAAATTCAGGTGACATCTACAGATATTTACACCAGGGAGTGCGTGGCGACATCGCCTTTGCACAGTCCTGCCTTGAGACGGGGAATTTCACTTTTTCCGGCTCCGCGGTCACGCTTTCCCAGAACAATTTCTGCGGCATGGGCGTGACTTCAAACGGCATGAAGGGAAATTCCTTTGATACGCCGCAGTTCGGCATCCGGGCGCAGGTGCAGCACCTGAAAGCCTATGCCTCTACGGACGCACTGAAGAACGCTTGCATTGACCCGCGTTTCAAGTATGTCACGAGGGGCTGTGCGGAGTATGTGGAGTGGCTTGGGCAGAAAGAAAACCCGAATGGGAAAGGATGGGCGGTGGGAGCTGGTTATGGTGGGAAAATCCTCGCCATCCTGAAAGACATCCTCGGAACAGCAGGAGGAGAACCCAAGCCTGCTCCGGTAGAAACTGAAATCTGGTACCGCGTCCGGAAGTCGTGGGCGGACGCATCCTCGCAGAAAGGGGCGTTCAAGTCGCTGGAGAATGCAAAGAAATGTGCGGACGAAAATCCGGGGCATTCCGTGTTTGATGAATCCGGGAAGGCGGTGTACACAAGGGCGGCGTTCCAGCCGTATCTGGTGCGGGTGTCCATCCCTGACCTTAACATCCGGAAAGGCCCCGGCACTGATTATGCAAAGACCGGGAAATATACGGGAATCGGCACCTTCACGATTGTAGAGGAAACTGACGGGAAAGGTGCATCAAAGTGGGGGCTGCTGAAAGCCTACCAGGAAAAACAGGATGGGTGGGTGAGCCTTGATTATGCAAAGAGAGTGTAACTGAATATTGGAGGACAGCAGAACGGCCTGCGACATTTAAAACGATGCTGCGGGCTGTTTTTTGCGTTATGCGGGTTCTGGAAAACTTCAAACTTTTTTGCTTTTATACCCCCTCAAAACAGTCTTTAAATCTCCGTATAGTGAGGAGGTGGCTCAAATGACAGACGAACAGAAATATAGCCATATCACTACAGAAAATGGAAAGATAAATGTACCGGTCAGTGAAAAGTATATGCTGACCATTAAGGAGGCTGCGGAATATTTCAGCATTGGGACAAAAAAGATGAGGCGGCTTGCCGAAGATAACCTTGGGAGGTTTGCAGTCTACAGTGGGAACCGCTATCTTATCATACGCACGAAATTTGAAAAGTTTGTTGATGAATCCTCTGCGATATAGAACCTTTTTATTTGCCACAAGTAGTTGACTTTCCGGGACTTTAGAGTGATATATGTCATGACCTGGAAAGGCCGCAGATTTTAGAACAGGAGGGAGCAGCAAGATGAGAAAACCAGTGCTTGCGGAAAAGGATTTTTTAAATCCGGAGGAGGCAATTGAACTGTTCAGTCTCAGCAGGAGAAAGTTTTACCAGTTGATAAAGGAAGGAAAGCAGCTTGGGTTTATAGCTCTTTACGGCAGCCGCAGGCTGATCATCAGAGGAGAATTTGAAAAGTATCTGGATGCGAATCCGGAAATAAAGGAGGGACTTAAGAATGCCAGCAGGAATAACAAAGACACGCCGTGATTCCAAGCACCGTGTCCTGCGCCGGGGAGAATCCATCCGGGCGGACGGAAAATACCAGTTTAAGTACCACATAAACGGCAAACCGCATTTTGTCTACAGTTGGAGGCTGGAGCCGACGGATAAGCTGCCGGTGGGGAAAAAGCCATGCCTTTCGTTACGGGAACTGGAGAAGCAGATCGGGTATGACCTCGACACGCTTTCAGACCCGATGGGGAAAAACATAACCGTCGGGGAACTGGTGGAGCGTTATTTATGCACCAAGACAGGGGTAAAGCCGAACACGCTCGCCAATTATAATTTTGTGCAGAACCTTTTGAAGAAGGAAACTTTCAGTGAGAAAAAGATTTCACAGATTAAGACATCAGATGCAAAGCTGTTTTTAATAAAGCTGCAGCAGGACGGGAAAGGCTACAGCACCATCAAAACGGTCAGGGGAGTCCTCCGGCCGGCGTTTCAGATGGCGGTGGATGATGATGTTCTGCATAAGAACCCATTCGGCTTTGAACTGGCAACAGTGGTGGTAAATGACAGCGTGACGAGGGAGGCAGTTACCAAAGAGCAGATGAGGAAATTCCTCAAGTTCGTCCATGATGACAACGTTTACTGCAAATACTATGAAGTGGTCTATATCCTTTTCCACACGGGGCTGCGGATTTCGGAGTTCTGTGGTCTGACTTTGCGGGATGTTGACCTGGAAAACAAAATCCTTAATATTGACCATCAGCTCCAGCGGACTTCGGCGATGAAGCTGGTCATCGAATCCACCAAGACGAATGCGGGAACGAGGAAGCTGCCCATGACGGAGGATGTTGCCGAATGCTTCCGGGGCATCATTGAGGACAGGGAGCCGCCGAGGTTTGAAAAGGTGATTGACGGGTACAGCGGATTCCTTTTTGTGGATAAGGACTGCAACCCGCTGGTGGCGATGCACTGGGAACACCGTTTCAACCATATGGTCAAGAGGTACAACGATATCTACCGGGTGCAGATGCCGAACATCACGCCCCATGTCTGCCGCCACACTTACTGCAGCAACATGGCAAAATCAGGAATGAATCCAAAGACACTCCAATATCTGATGGGGCATAGCGATATCGGGGTGACGTTGAATACCTACACGCATCTTGGCTTGGAGGATGCCACGGATGAACTGAGGCGGATGGAGGACTTGGAGAACGCCAGAAAGGAATTGGAAAAGAACAAGGAAGAGAAGCCCGTTTCACAGAAGATGTTCCGGGCAATTTGAATAAGGAGAGTTTGCGCACCCTGCCTCGGCAGGGCATTTTTTTGTTTTTTATTGTTTAGAAGTTTGATAATATAGTAGAAAAATAGTGGTGAAAGAGTTCAATTTCTGTTATACTTTAAAAAGTGTAAATAAAATATGAAAAAGGTGGAAATAGCATGGTATATAATTGTTTTATAAAATGCCAGGTGTGCGGCAGTATAACTAGAATTCGCTTGCAGGTTGGATGGCAAAATGAGCATCCTGTTGTAGTGACATGTGGTAAGTGTGGGACCTCTTTATCTGGACATGTTAAAATTGGTCAGTCTACACCGAGTTTGAAGTTTGATTTTGATAATGCAGATATAATTAACAAGGCTGATAATGCGGATTATATGGTTGAATGCTCTGGAGAGTTTCCGACTATCAAACAACGTGAAACCAATAGTGTAGATGAAATTATGATTACACCTTTTATTAGAGCAATGAATTATATGAAGGATGAAGATTCATATGAGTTGTTTGGAGAGACTGTGTCACAGATAAATGCAACTGCTGTCAAATGGAAAGATTATAAAAGAATATTAAATCTTTTTCAGAATAAGAGCGAGTATTTAGTTCAGGAGATTAAGAAAGAATTTAAAGGCGAATACTTTCAGTGCCGGGATGAGTCAGAAATTCTAAGAGCTGTGCATATGATAGAAGTTCATGGTTTTTATTCTCCGCTAAAAAAAGAAATATTGGATAACTTATCCTTTAGCAGCGCTATCCTAAAATTAGATAGTACTCAGATGAAAAAGCTGATTAATTTTTTAAATACGCATGATGGATATCATCTTGATGAAATGCAGGCGCTTATTTATAAAATATATGGGGAGTTTATGGATGTATATCAGGCACTTATTCCGGCATTACTTTTACAGTATTGTAAAGATGGAGCTTTTGATTTTGAGAGTGAAGGCTCGACTACAAGTACATTTGATACCGTTAAGCAATTCTACTTGGATGTTTATGAGGCACTTGGAAATTTGCTGATTATTCCTGTGGCTTTGAATAATGTCAACTATAGGGCAGATATCGAAAAGCTAGCATCGGTTGAGAAAAATGCGGTATCTTTGGAAGACTTTATTGGATTGACAAAAGCAACGAGATACCATTTTTGTCTGAAGAATGAAATATTTACAGATTTCTTGGGTGTTATTGTCAATCCTAAATTACGTAATGCGATTGGGCATAATGATGTGGAGTATAATACAGCATCACAGCTTATTACATATATTCCAAATCCAAAGGATAGAACGAAGAAAAAGACAGAGTATTTATTGGAATTTGAGAACGAAGCGATTCATATGTTTCAGGGTATTTTGGCTATTTCAGAATACATATATCGATTACATGAATTGGAGCTTATATTTGATGGCAAGATACCTGTCACAGCGCAAATGTCTGTTAATAAATCAAAGAAGATAGGAAGAAATGAACCCTGTCCGTGTGGGAGTGGAAAGAAGTACAAATATTGTCATGGCAAGAATTTATAATTGTGAACAAGAAATAGCGACACATTAGTGGAGATAAATCATCAGAACTAATTTGCAAAAAATAAATAAAGTTGAGATGATTGTCGTTTCTCCATGCTACATCATAACATATATTCATGCCAAAATCCCACAGTAGTAAACACCCCCAATTCCTACTACGTTTTTACTACGATTGACGGAATCAATATGCCTCGTTTTGCCCCGATTTGCCATTTTCGTTACATTTTTAACAATCTCAACGGAAAAAGCAAACCTCGCAAAACGTGCCAAAACACGGCAAATCAACGCAATTTAGGAGGAATTTTTATTATGATTAAGATACTTTTCGTCTGCCACGGCAACATCTGCCGTTCCCCCATGGCGGAATTCATATTCAAGCACATAGTAGACCAGCAGGGTCTTTCCGCCCGTTTCACAATAGCCTCCGCCGCCACCAGTGCAGAAGAAATCTGGAACGGTACCGGCAATCCGGTATACCCGCCCGCAAAGGCTGAGCTTGCCCGTCACGGAATCCGTTGTGATGGAAAACGGGCAGTTCAACTCACCCGGGCGGATTATCAGCGTTATGATCTTTTGATCGGTATGGAACAACGCAATCTAACGAATATGCGGCGTATCCTGGGTGGAGATCCGGAGCAGAAGCTCCATCTTCTGCTGGATTATGGCAAATCACCCAGAGATATTGCAGATCCCTGGTATACCGGAGATTTTGAAAAAACCTATCAGGATATCATGGAAGGCTGTCAGGGATTGCTGGATTCCATGATTTATAACGGATTACAAGCATAATTAGACAAAAAAAGAAGCCGGATTTGGCTATTCTGCATATTTTATTGCGCTCTTTGGAAAAAAAGTGTATAATATGAACAATACATAGTCTGCACTTAAGAGCAAACTTCTATTCTTAATTCTATAGTTCTTTGTATGAGTGTAATACGACAGTAGAGGGGAAGGGATTTATTTATGAGAGAAAATGGACAGCATGTGGGGTTTCTGCACTCAATTCGGAGCCGCATCATTATCATGGCAGCAATTATCATCGCAGTCAGTACAGTGTTGATCTGGTTAACAGTACAGCCATTGATGACAAGTACGTTTACAGATACACAGGAACGATATCTGAACGATATGACAGTTTCCTATGGTAAGATGATGGCAAATTACGTGATACAAAACGGAGTGGAATGTATATCGACCCAGGAGGTGCAGGATGTATTAAAGGAAATCCATATTAATGGCAAGGAGAGCAGTTATGCCTATGTAGTAGATCTGGATGGAATCATGCTGTATCATCCTACTGCAGATAAGATTGGTGTATCCGTAGAAAATGCAGTTGTAAAGGAGATTCTTGCAGAGATCGCACAGGGAAAGCCGCAGAAGAGTGATGTTTATGAGTATGACTTTCGTGGGCAGATTAAATATGCGGGTGTATATCCGGATGTTGAGCATGGATTTTTATTAGTAATATCTTCCGATAAAGCAGAGATCCAGCAGGACTTAAATAAGATATTGGGACGTACGCTGATCAGTATGATATTCTCATTTGTGATCAGTGTGGTGATCGCAGTCTTTGTTTCCTATATCATTACGAATCCGATTAAGAAAATGTCAGGGATCGCCAATCAGTTTTCAACCCTGGATCTGCGAAGAGCCGATGAACAGGATATGCTGGAGGTTCGGAAGGATGAGGTTGGTATGATGGGACGTTCCTTAAGCGGCCTGCGGGATCAGTTTGAGGAGATCGTCACAGAAATTAAACTGCAGAGCGCCCATCTTTATTCCGAGGCTGCCAGCCTGGACGAGCATGCCAGAGAGACTGCCAATAACGTAGAACAGGTAGAAAAGGCGGTATATGAGATTGCAGAGGGAGCCAGCTCTCAGGCAGAAGAAACTCAGCGGGCAACCGATCATGTCATTCAGATGGGTGAGATGGTGGAAGAAACCAATGCGGAGGTGGAGCATCTCTATACCTATGCCAATGCTATGAAGACCTCTGGGGAGGAAGCTTCAAGAAGTCTGGAAGAACTGAATACTATTAACGAAAAGGCCAAGGGGTCCATAGATCTGATCTATCAGCAGACCAATAATACCAATGAATCTGCCATGAAGATCCGAGAAGCAACCGCTCTGATCACGGATATTGCCAATCAGACGAACCTGCTATCCTTGAATGCATCGATCGAGGCGGCAAGAGCAGGAGAACAGGGAAGAGGCTTTGCGGTTGTTGCATCCCAGATCCAGAAGCTGGCAGAACAGTCCAATGATTCAGCGAGACAGATAGAAGAGATCATTACCCTGTTGATCGCGGATTCCAATGAGGCAGTCAGTACCATGAATGAAGTAAAGCAGATCATGGATGAGCAGAATAAGAATATCCATGGAATTGAAAAGCAGTTTGACCGGCTGTATGAGCAGATTGATATGTCCATGGGCGGTGTCGGCAATATTGCGGATAAGACACAGAAATTAGACGACTCCCGGATAAACGTAGTGGATATTGTTCAGAATCTGACAGCGATCGCACAGGAGAATGCGGCAAGCTCAGAGGAGACCTCAGCGTCTGTAACCGAGGTATCTGATATTGTAAATCAGATATCCGGAAACGTGAACGAACTGCGGGAGATCGCAGAGCATCTGGAAAACAAGATGAATGAATTTATAGTAGAATAAGTATAATCGTACAGAAGCATACTTCCCGGCAGACAACAGAATTGTTTTCGTTGACAAATGCCGGGAAATATGCTAACTTGTTAGTTAGAAATGCAATGATAAGGAATAGTAGGACTTGAAACATAGACAGAGAGCCGCCGGGTGGTGTGAGGTGGTTATGGATAAAGTTTGAACTGGCCTTTGAGCAGCGGGCTGAAGAATGAAACAGTAGGCCTTGCCGGTTCCTGACCGTTATTGCAGGAGGATATAAGACCCTATGAGCAGTCTTAAGGTTCGTATCTGTGAAGAGTGCATACGTCAAGTATGAATTAGAGTGGTACCGCGTAAGTTCCTTACGTCTCTAAGCAGGAGATGTCGGGGGCTTTTTCTTATTTGTGCGAAGGAGCAAGGCAAAAACGCCGGTATGGAACGATATCATTTCACATAGGATACGGTAGAACAGTTTCGTGAATCAGAAGGACAGGAGGTAACAGAATGATGAATTATCAGAAGTATCAGAGAGGCTATTATATGCCGCCGACCGAGTCATTGAAATGGACAAAGAAAGAGTACATCGATCAGGCGCCGATGTGGTGTTCCGTGGATCTGCGGGATGGTAACCAGGCATTGATCGTTCCGATGAGCCTGGAAGAAAAGGTAGACTTTTTCAAAATGCTGGTCAAGATCGGATTCAAGGAGATTGAGGTCGGATTTCCAGCAGCATCCGAGACCGAATATACCTTTTTACGAACACTGATCGAGGACGACCTGATTCCGGATGACGTGACCGTACAGGTGTTGACTCAATCCAGAGAACACATAATCAAGAAGACCTTTGAGGCAGTGCGTGGATGTAAAAATGCAGTAGTGCATTTATATAATTCCACTTCCTATGCCCAGCGGGAGCAGGTATTTAAGAAATCCAGGGAGGAAATACTGGAGATCGCAGTTTCCGGAGCAAAGCTGTTAAAGCAGCTGGCAGAAGAGGATGGCGGGAATTTTCAATTTGAATACTCACCGGAAAGCTTTACGGGAACCGAAGTAGAATATGCATTAGAGGTCTGCAATGCAGTGATCGATGTCTGGCAGCCGACACCGGAGAAGAAGGTGATCATCAATCTTCCGGCAACCGTTGAGATGTCTCTTCCTCATGTTTATGCAAGCCAGATTGAATACATGAGTGAGAATATGAAGAACCGGGAGAATGTTATTCTCTCTCTTCATCCGCATAATGACCGGGGATGCGGGGTGGCAGATGCGGAATTAGGCTTGCTGGCAGGCGCAGACCGGATCGAGGGTACTTTGTTTGGTAACGGAGAGCGGACCGGTAATGTGGATATTATTACGCTCGCAATGAATATGTTTACCCATGGCGTTGATCCAAAGCTGGATTTAAGCAATATTCCGGAATTAACAGAGCTTTATGAACGCGTCACAAAGATGCATGTTTATGAACGCTCCCCATATACCGGGCAGTTGGTCTTTGCTGCATTTTCCGGTTCTCATCAGGACGCCATTGCCAAGGGAATGAAATGGAGAGAGGAACATAATATAGAGCGCTGGACCGTTCCATATCTGCCATTGGATCCGCAGGATGTCGGCAGACAGTATGATGGAGATGTTATCCGGATCAACAGTCAGTCCGGGAAGGGCGGTATCGGATATTTATTAGAGCAGAAGTATGGCTTTGATCTGCCTCCGAAGATGCGGGAGGATTTAGGGTATACGGTAAAGGATGCTTCCGATCACCTGCATAAGGAATTAACTGCGGACGAAGTGCTGGATATCTTCCAGAAGACATATGTCAATGCAGGAACGCCGATCGAATTGTTAGAGGCTCATTTTACGCAGGGAGAGCAGTTTACAGCGGAGATTACCATTCATGTTCATGGCGTGCGGAAGGTATATCATGGAAAAGGAAATGGACGTCTGGATGCTATATCCAATGCATTGAAGAAGCACTTTGACATCCGGTTTTCTTTGATCTGCTATGAGGAGCATGCATTGCAGGTAGGCTCAAATTCCCAGGCTTGTGCTTATGTGGGAATTCAGAAGCCGGAAGGCGGCGTAGCCTGGGGAGCAGGAATCCAGAATGATATCATTGATGCATCTGCCTATGCATTGATCAGCGCCATTAACCGTTCCGGATTAGTGAAATAAAACGATTTTTTCTTTACTGGAAAGACCAGAAATGATATTCTGTAATTAGATAAAACATGCATGGAGGATAGAAGAACATGGGTAAATATTTTCAGCCGGAAATCGAATGTGCATCACAGGAGCAGATTCGGGCATGGCAGGATGAACGATTGGTAAAACAGGTAAGACATGTTTATGATAATGTGGAAATGTACCGGAAACGTATGGACGAAAAAGGAGTCAGGCCGGAGGATATCAAGGGCAGGGATGATTTACATAAGCTTCCGTTTACAACCAAGGATGATCTAAGAGAACAGTATCCATATGGATTGCTGGCGAAGCCGTTGAGTGAATGTGTACGTATCCAGTCTACCAGCGGTACAACCGGAAGGCGGGTCGTTGCATTTTATACCCAGCATGACATTGATCTGTGGGATGAATGTTGTGCAAGAGCGATCGTGGCAGTCGGCGGAACGAAGGAAGATGTGGTACATGTCAGCTATGGATACGGTTTGTTTACCGGCGGCCCGGGCTTAAATGGCGGTTCTCACAAGGTTGGTTCCCTGACACTTCCGATGTCATCCGGCAATACAGACCGTCAGATTCAGTTTATGACGGATCTGGGTTCCACGATCATATGCTGTACACCGTCCTATGCTGCATACCTGGCAGAGTCTATCATTGAACGGGGACTCCAGGATAAGATCAGTCTGAAGGCGGGAATCTTCGGTGCAGAAGCATGGACGGAGGAAATGCGGCATGATATTGAAGAAAAGCTTGGGATCAAGGCCTACGATATTTATGGGCTGACAGAGATTTCCGGACCAGGCGTATCCTTTGAATGTGAGGCACAGTCCGGTATGCATGTTAACGAAGATCATTTTATCGCAGAGATCATCAACCCGGTAACTGGAGAGGTACTGCCGGATGGCGAGAAGGGGGAACTGGTATTTACCAGTATTACGAAGGAAGCATTTCCGTTATTACGCTACCGGACCAGGGATATCTGTATCCTGAGTCATGAGAAATGTCCATGTGGAAGAACCCATGTAAAGATGACGAAACCATTAGGACGTAGTGATGATATGCTGATCGTAAAGGGCGTCAATGTATTCCCGTCCCAGATCGAGACCGTATTGCTGAACAAGGGATATCCGGCAAATTATCAGATCATCGTTACCAGAGTAAATAACAGTGATAATCTGGAAGTACAGGTAGAAATGACACCGGAGATGTTCTCCGATTCCATTAGTGCGATTTCACAAAAGGAAAAGGAACTGGTAAGCGCATTAAAGGCAATGCTGGGTATTTTTGCAGATGTAAAGCTGGTAGCGCCAAAGACGATTGCAAGGAGTGAAGGCAAGGCTGTTCGAGTAATTGATAAGCGGAATCTGTATCAGGGTTAATGAATATATGGGTGTGAAATGCAAAAAAGGAGGTAATGGGGTATGACAGTAAAGCAGATATCTATTTTTGTGGAAAATAAGATCGGGAATCTGGCAGAGGTAACAAAGGTATTGTCCGATGCAGGTGTAAGCCTTCATGCAATATTTTGGCGTATTGCGGGTGATTGTGAATGATTCCTATCTGGCGGCAACTACCTTGAAGGAGCAGGGCTATATCTTTTCCATAACGAAGGTGCTGGCGGTTGCGATTCCTGATGTGTCGGGCAGTCTGTACCGGATACTGACACTATTAGAGGAAAGCAATATTAATCTGGAATATCTGTATGATTTTAATACCAGAAAAAGTGACAGTGCCTATCTGATCTTCAAGGTTGGTAACGTAGAGGAGGCAATCGAGGTGCTGACAAAAAATAAGGTTCGTCTGCTGTGCCAGGAGGATTTAAAGACAGACTGATGACACTAGATAAGTTAGAAGTAGGAAAAGATGCAATTATTGAAGCGGTAGAATGTGAGTCACCTTCTCTTCGGAAGCACATACTGGATATGGGCTTAACACCGGATACGGAGGTGACTCTGGTTAAGATTGCTCCAATGGGAGACCCGCTGGAATTACGGGTAAGAGGGTATGAGCTGACGCTGCGTAAAGCTGATGCAGCGAATATCCGGTTAAAGGATATCCACGAAGCACATGTCTACTCCAGAAGGAATAAGGAGACAGCGCCAATGTCTCATCCTGGAGTCGGAGAGTCCGGTGTATTAAAGCAGAAGGTATATCAGACACAGATCCGGGGAGAAGAGATCCCGGAGGGAGAGGGGCTTACCTTTGCTCTTGCGGGAAACCAGAATTGTGGTAAAACGACTCTGTTTAATCAACTGACCGGTTCCCGGCAGCATGTGGGGAATTTTCCGGGTGTGACGGTAGACCGGAAGGATGGAGTGGTTCGGAATCATCCCGAGGCAGTGGTAGTGGATCTGCCCGGTGTATATTCTCTCTCTCCGTATACGAACGAAGAGATTGTGACCAGAGAATTTTTGCTAAAGGATCGTCCGCGGGGGATCATTAATATTCTGGACGCAACGAATATCGAACGGAATCTGTATCTGACGATGCAGTTAATTGAATTGGATATCCCCATGGTGCTGGCACTGAATATGATGGATGAAGTGCGGGAAAATGGGGGAACCATACGTGTAAATGAATTAGAGGCAGCGCTGGGAATTCCGGTGGTGCCGATTTCGGCGTCTAAAAATGAAGGGATTGATGAGCTGGTCGATCACGCCATGCATGTGGCACGATATCGGGAACGCCCCGGACGTCTGGACTTCTGTGATGCAGAGGGAAGCGATAACGGTGCTATGCACCGTTGTATTCATGCGATCATCCATTTGATCGAGGATCATGCAGTAAAGTATAAGCTGCCCAGACGGTTTGCAGCAACGAAGCTGGTGGAGGGAGATCCGCTGATCTTAGAACAGTTGCATCTGGATGAGAATGAAACGGAGACCTTAGAGCATATTATCAGCCAGATGGAGGAGGAGAGCGGAAAAGACAGGATGGCTGCATTAGCGGATACCCGCTTTCAGTTTATTGAGGAGTTATGCAGTGAAACTGTCGTAAAACCCGGCGAAAGCAGAGAGCATCTGCGAAGCCTTAAGATGGATCGCCTGCTGACTGGCAAATATACAGCATTTCCAGCCTTTGTATGCATTATGGCATTAATATTTTACCTGACCTTTGGTCTGATCGGGAAATACCTTTCCGACTGGCTGGAGCTGGGAATTGAATGGCTGACGGAATTATGTGACAGAGGACTGACTGCATATGGAATTAACCCGGTAGTGCAGTCTTTGGTCATTGACGGGATATTTGCCGGTGTGGGAAGCGTGCTGAGTTTTCTTCCGACGATCGTGGTTTTATTCTTCTTCCTTTCTATTTTAGAAGACAGCGGATACATGGCAAGAGTGGCTTTTGTTATGGATAAGCCTCTGCGTAAGCTTGGTTTGTCCGGCAGAAGCTTTGTTCCGATGCTGATCGGCTTTGGCTGTTCTGTGCCTGCGATTATGGCAACAAGAACATTGCCCTCAGACCGGGACCGGAAAATGACCATATTATTGACTCCGTTTATGAGCTGTTCAGCAAAGCTGCCGATTTACGGTTTGTTTGCCGCTGCGTTTTTTCCGGATTATACTGCGTTGGTCATGATCGGCTTATATGTTACCGGTATTCTGATCGGGATTCTGTTCGCCCTTTTGCTGCGGGGAACCGCTTTTCGGGGAGAACCAGTACCCTTTGTCATGGAACTTCCGAACTATCGCTTTCCAAGTCCTAAAAGTGTGCTTCGCTTAATCGGTGAGAAGGCAAAGGACTTTATTACGAAGGCATTTACAGTAATCTTTCTGGCCTCCGTGATCATCTGGTTCCTGCAGACCTTTGATACCCGGTTGAATATTGTAACGGATTCCTCGCAAAGCCTGCTGGCATTGATCGGCGGCTGGATCACACCACTATTGGTACCCCTTGGACTGGGAGACTGGCGGATCTCTACAGCATTGATTACCGGCTTCACTGCAAAGGAAAGTGTAGTCAGCACGTTGAATGTGCTGCTGGGAACCAGTGCGTTGGATACCTTATTTACGCCATTTAGCGCTGTGATCTTTTTGATATTTTCACTGCTGTATACTCCGTGTGTAGCGGCGATCGCAGCGGTGAAACGGGAATTGGGAACCCGGAATGCCGTTGTAATCGCATGCCTGCAATGCGGGATTGCCTGGCTGGTATGCTTTGTCATCCGTGGAATAGGTATTGCAGCAGGGTGGTAAAAAATTGAAAGAACAGAGATATTGACGATAGTCATATTCTTGATTATACTTAATATGTATTAAAAAAGGCAACAAAAGATCATGAAAGTTCATGAAAATGAGAGGACGAGGAGGAGCAATTATGAGGTATGAAGTATGGGGTAATATGATGCCGGCAGTCACCTTTGGATTAGAGCCGGGTGAAAGTATCTATACCCAGTCCGGCGGTATGACCTGGATGACAGATCAAGTAGAAATGACGACAAACATGAAGGGTGGTTTAATGAAGGGAATCGGCAGAATGTTCAGTGGTGAATCCCTCTTTATGGCGACCTATACATCGAAGGCGCCAAATCAGGAAATTACTCTTGCCAGTGCAGTGCCGGGTGAGATTAAGATGTTTGAGATCACACCAGGATATGAGATTGTAGCACAGAAAGGAGCATTTCTGTGTGCTACGCCGGGAGTAGAGATCAAGGCATTTATTACCAATGTCAAAGGTGGTTTATTCGGCGGAGAAGGCTTTGTACTTCAGCAGTATACCGGACAGGGACTGGTATTCTGTGAACTGGATGGTGCCATCCGTGAGATCGAACTGCAGCCGGGACAGAAGATGGTTGTAGATACCGGTAATGTTGCTGCATGGGAGAGCAGGGTGACCTATAGCTCTCAGATGGTAAAAGGGTTTAAGAATATCCTGTTTGGCGGGGAAGGATTATTTCTGACAACGCTGACCGGACCGGGTAAGATCTGGTTACAGACCATTTCCATTGCAGAACTGGCAGGACGGATTCTTCCATATATGCCGGCAGCCAGAAGTTAATATAACGGAAGTAGATTGCGAGATGACCAGTTAAGTGATCGATAAGCAGGTTTCAGGCGGGCAGTGTTCAGATTACACTGCCCGTTAAGTATATTATTTTGTGGAAAGGCAAAGCATGTTTTGCCTGGTTGATTTACAAAGTTTTTACCTTTTTCGCTTTTATTTTATTTCAAATCCTTTGCATTATGTGTTATAATCATCTGAGGTGTGATTTGATAAACGAACAAAGAGGTACGATTTCATGAAAACATTATCTCATTTGGATAAATTAGAAGCGGAGGCTATTTATATCATCCGGGAGGTTGCGGCAGAATGTGAAAAACCGGTTATGCTTTACTCCATCGGGAAGGATAGTTCTGTAATGCTCCATCTGGCAATGAAAGCGTTTTATCCGGAGAAGCCCCCGTTTCCTTTTATGCATATTGATACTACCTGGAAATTTAAGGAAATGACGGAGTTTCGCGACCGTAAGGCGAAAGAACTTGGAATTGATATGCTGGTATATACGAATGAGGAAGGGGTTGCATCCGGGATTAATCCCTTTGATCATGGTTCTTCCTATACAGATATTATGAAAACCCAGGCGTTAAAGCAGGGACTGAATAAATATGGTTTTACGGCAGCCTTTGGCGGAGGACGGAGAGATGAAGAGAAATCAAGAGCAAAGGAACGTATTTTCTCCTTCCGAAATGAGGAGCATGCATGGGATCCGAAAAACCAGAGACCGGAGATGTGGAAACTCTATAATACTCAGATCCGGAAAGGAGAAAGTATACGGGTCTTTCCATTATCCAACTGGACAGAGAATGATATCTGGCAATACATACTAAGAGAAAATATCGATATTGTATCCTTATACTACGCAGATGTCCGGCCGGTGGTCTACCGGGATGGGAATATCATTATGGTGGACGACGACCGGATGCGGTTGCTGCCGGGCGAGAAGGTGGAAATGAAAAAAGTACGATTTCGAACCCTGGGCTGTTATCCGCTTACCGGTGGTGTGGAATCAGACGCGGACACCTTAGAAGCCATTGTAGAGGAAACCCTGGGAGCGGTGAATTCGGAACGGACCAGCCGGGTAATTGACCATGAGGCGGCAGGCAGTATGGAGCGTAGAAAAAGGGAAGGGTATTTTTAATATGAAAGAATTATTGAAATTTATCACCTGCGGAAGTGTCGACGATGGAAAATCAACGTTAATTGGTCATATGCTATATGATTCCAAGCTGTTATTTGCAGATCAGGAGCGGGCGTTGGAGCTGGAGAGTAAGTTGGGAAGTACGGATGGAAGCCTGGATTACTCCCTGCTGCTGGATGGACTGATGGCAGAACGGGAGCAGGGAATCACCATTGATGTAGCATACCGCTACTTTACAACATCGAAGCGGAGTTTTATTGTAGCAGATACACCGGGACATGAGGAGTATACCCGGAATATGGCAGTCGGTGCATCCTTTGCTGATGTTGCTGTAATTTTGCTGGATGCGACCAAGGGAGTGCTGGTGCAGACCAGGCGGCACACCCGTATCTGTTCTCTCATGGGGATCCGGGACTTTGTATTCATTGTCAATAAGATGGATCTGGCAGAATATGAGGAGCAGTCCTTTCAGGATATTAAGAAGGAGTTGCAGGAATTTATTCAGGACTTTCCGCATAATACAATGATGGTGATTCCTGTATCTGCAACGATTGGAGATAATATTACGACCCCTTCCAGAAAGATGAGGTGGTATCAGGGGCCGGCACTGCTTTCCTATTTAGAAGGATTGGAATTGAATTCAGGCAATGCCAAAGAGGAAGACTTTGTTTTACCGGTTCAGCGGGTCAGCCGTCCGAACCATACCTTTCGCGGCTTCCAGGGACAGGTGGAAGCGGGAAGCCTGCGGATCGGAGAAGAGGTTACGATATATCCGAGCGGGGAACGGGCAAGTGTGGCACGTTTATTGGCGGCCGGAGCGGATGCAGAGGAGATCGTTAAGGGGCAACCGGTTACCGTATGTCTGGACAAAGAGATTGACTGTTCCCGCGGCTGTGTCATGATAAAGGGAAATAGTCCGGAGGTGGGAAATATGTTTCAGGTTACCATGCTCTGGATGGATGATACGCCTTTAGTGGAAGGAAAGGAATACATATGTAAGCTGGGGACCAAGCGGATTCCGGCCCGGATCGTCAAGATTGAATATAAGGTAGATGTGAATACCGGAGAACAGATCCCGGTCAGTCAGGTGGGAAAGAATGAGATCGTGTTCTGCAGTATTCTGACAACAGAAAAGATCGTATATCGCAGATTCAAAGAAAACGAAGCGATCGGGGCATTGATCCTGATTGACCGGATTACCAATATGACATCAGCCTGCGGCGTAATTGAACGGCCTTTAAAGCATTTTGATAACCTGACCTGGCAGGAGGCGGATGTTACAAAGCACCTTCGGGAAAAGCAGTTGGGACAAAAGGCTGTAACTCTTTGGTTTACCGGATTATCCGGTTCGGGAAAATCTACTCTGGCTAATGCTCTGGAGTTAAAACTTGCAGCTATGGGGAAACATACCATGCTTTTGGATGGCGATAATATCCGGATGGGACTAAGCCGGGATTTAGGGTTCTCCAATGAAGACAGAACCGAAAATATCCGTCGGGTTGCGGAAGTTGCGAAGCTGATGAATGATGCAGGATTGATCGTGCTGACTTCATTTATTTCGCCATTTGCACAGGATCGGGCTTTAGCCCGCTCAATTATCGGTGATGACTTTGTGGAAATTTATATCAGTACACCGATTGAAGAGTGTGAACGCAGGGACGTAAAGGGACTGTATAAGAAAGCGAGAAATGGCGAGATACCTGCATTTACCGGTATATCCAGTCCTTATGAAGCACCGGCATCCCCGGATATCTGGATTGATACCAGCCGATATTCGGTGGAAGAAAGTGCAGAACTGTTATTAAAGGAAATACAAAAGCATTGTGGATGTTAGAGGATTGGCAGTGTTTCTATAGAATGTAACGCAAAAAGGAGAAGGAAGATGAAAAAAAGACCGGTAGATTTTGCCCATATGTTGTCTGGTGTTCGTTTGGATGTCTGGCTGAAGCTGCTAAAGGAGAATAAGATTGATAAAAAGTTCTATCTTCAGGCTGCTGTTATTACCATGGAAAGCGCATTATTAACGCCGCTGGCCTATCTGGAATATCTGTTATTCTGGCTTCCGATTCAGTTCACAAAGCTGGAAAAGGATCCGATCTATGTAGTAGGATTCTGGCGGAGTGGTACGACTTATCTGCAAAATTTGCTGACACGGGATCCGCAGTTCGGCTGGTTTGATCCGGTCAGTACCATTACCTTTAGCAACAGTATTCTATTGCGGAAGCCTTTGACGATGCTGGCGCGTAATGGTCTGAAGGGTGCAAGGGCGATGGACAATCTGGAATTTGAATTGGAACTGCCGATGGAAGAAGCACATGCCTTTACGAATCTTACAGACCTGTCTATCAGCCATATGATGGCGTTTCCGGATCATGGCAAGGGCGGAAAGTATGTGAATGCCATATTTACGGATGCTTTGTCTTCAAAGGACAGAAAACGATTTTATTCTGTATATAATTATATGCTGAAGAAGCTTACCTTCATGAAAGGGGGAAAGCAGCTTCTCCTGAAAAGCCCGGATAACACTGCCCGGATCGCATTTTTGAAGCGGGCCTATCCAAGAGCGAAATTTATTAATATTTATCGGAATCCTTATACAGTGGTTCGTTCTGCATTGAATATGTTCCGGATTGAAATGGATAAGTATGCATTATCGGAGAGTGTCAGTGATCAGTATCTTCTTGACCGGGTCTGCCTGATCTTTGAACGGGTATACCGGCGTGCCTTCCGTGATCTGGACCGGTTAGGCCCGTGTGATAAGATAGAGATAAAGTATGAGGAATTTGTGGAACATCAGGAGGAATATATAGAACAGATTTATAAACAACTTGGAATCCGCAATTATGACAAAGCATATCCGTATCTGAAGGAATATATGGACAGTATGAAGGAATATCAGACCAATACCTATGATTATTCACCGGAATTAATCCAGCGGGTGAACGATCGGTTGGGCTTCTATTTTGAACGGTATGGTTATGAGATGATTCAGCCGGAACAGGCAGGAGAACATACTGCTGATTAACAGTGATCCGAGGGCCGCAAAAAAGGCGGTCTTCGGATGTTTTGCTTGTTACGGAAAAACAGGCTCCGATGACAGTGCTGTTTGTCGGGATGAGGAAGGGAGCAGGGATATGAAGGAAACAGAGAAGGATCAGGCATTAAAGGAAAGATTAAAGACAGCAATAAACCGTATTCTGAAGGATATGGATCTGGATGCACTGCTGGTAACGGATCCGTATAATATGCGGTATCTGAGTGGATTCTGTGGCGGGGAAGGGGTACTGTATATATCTCCGGATAATCAGATACTGATCACAGATTCCAGGTATACAGAAGCAGCAAAACAAGAAAGCGGGTTTAC
>ERZ777011.1508-NODE-1508-length-23842-cov-90.180014_pt1 | contig 23842 bp, 20 predicted proteins | sample MGYA00374964_ERZ777011 | MGnify/ENA primary metagenome ERZ777011 (study PRJEB29310, sample SAMD00008975) | mouse gut metagenome | study: EMG produced TPA metagenomics assembly of the Metagenome analysis of fecal microbiota from mouse which was promoted... | reverse complement strand
GCGTTCGAGCCATACTTTATTGCGCTATTTGAGTTTTATCGGACAGCAATAATTTGATATGAACATAGGATATGACAAAAAAATCCTGTGGCTGTTCAAGAAGCATATAAACATATTTTCGATGACGCGCTATGCTCCGCAGTCGGGCTTGATGTATGACGGCTTCCCTGGATCAACATATGTGTATTATCCGGATGAGGATGCTTTAGGGGGCGGCAACGGCCACTGGCTTCTCGGTGGATATGGCTATAATGTCGATATGTATGACGGTCAGTTCATGTTCATTCCCACCGCCAGTGCTCTCTGTTTCGGTAAAGGACAGTCTGTGCTTTCTGATGGTGACTATAATCAATCGTTCTATGCTTATCCTCCCAAACCTCTTGTGGAAATGCCGTTTCATGGGGCATTGATGAAACAGAACGCCAGCGAGCACATACAGAGACTGTCCGGTATGTATGATTGGATTCTTCAGCAGGTTTCAATAAAAATAGATGGTCCTTCAACTCCTGTTACAGGTGACGTATATAAATTGACAGATTGTCCTTATCCGGTCACTTGGTCTTCATCTGCGCCATCTGTCGTTTCCATAAATAGTTCAACTGGAGTTGTGACGGTCAAGGGAGCCGGTTGTGTGACGATTACTGCCAAATATGTATCGGGAGGTCAGGAATACTCAAAAAGCAAGTCCGTGATGGCAGGTTTCCCTGAGCTTTATCTCGAGTCCTATTTTGACAAGATGGTCGGCTATACGACTGAAGCGAAATGCCGGTCCGGACAAGATGTTCTCGATGCCTTTCTTGCAAGTGGTGACATTTTATATGAATGGGGTCTCAAGGAGGGTGACAATCCGATACAATGGCATACTTCGTCATCTCCTACGTATGTCACCGGCCTGACAAAAAAAGATTTGCTTACCACTGTATATGTGCGCCTGAAGTCTAAAAACGGAGCCAAGGGTAAGACTTATAGTAAGGTTATTGATTTTATGGGCTTGGGGTATCGTATATCGCCGAAATGTTTTGTTGTCAATAAGGCCGGTGAACTTTATGCTTATGAACCGAAAACAGGGTATCCGTCGCTTGTGCATGAAACGGATTTACCATTGAAAATTTCTTATACCATATATACGCACGATATAGTTGATTTTGGACTTCCAAGGAGAATTGTTGTCAATGACAGTCACATATGCCATTGGACAGAGCTGCCTCAGCCTGATACTTCTTCATGGATGATTTTCATTCTCTGTACTGATGATGAATTATATGAACTGTTGGAGCAAATGAAGCCTCGTGGAGATGAGGAGCAGATTATCTTTTGGGTATCTGCATATGATAACTATGATGTTGAAATCCATCTTCAGCCTATATATATGCTCTATAGAGAAAATTTTAAAGAAGGCGATATGTTCTCATATGATGAATTTCCATAGACATCTGCCTTGTAACCCATCAACTGTTCCTGTATTCCTGTGTTGTCTGCATAGCCCCCAAAGTTATGTGGCTCAAATATGGAAACTGAGAGGAAAACATCAAGCTTGCTTGTAAAGTTTTTTGAAACGCCAGCGGATGGCAAATAGTTGATTGTGTTTTTTACGGGTGTGCAAATCTGCATACCCGTAATTATGCATGTTGCTGAATGATATAGGGATATGCTTTTGTGGGCTAATGACTGATGGCGGTTGGTGATTTTGAGATAAACCGGTATTTTGAGGTAGGCGGGGATTAAAGTGCAGTCTCGCGGCTCTCCCTCAGGTCTTCTTTCTATTCTATTCTCTCCCAAGTCATGGCACAAGTTGGTCGGCAGGTCCATTTTGCACCGGGCCGATACCTTTGCCTGGAAAACGGTTTAAAAAATGGGCCGGATTTTTACCGAATGCTCCCAAAAAGAAATTCGGTGAAAAAATCGCACGATATTTTTACCGTTTTGCAGTTTTCCATTGACCGCACGCTATGTACCGGTGATGCGGAAAATAAAAAACGCGGGCGGTATCCATGAAATTCAAACTTGGGGTGGACAGGAGATCTGAAAACAATGTTCCATCCACCGAAATGCCATTTGGGATGGATGTGACACAAGATTAGCCAATCGCAAATACAGGGTTTGCCCGGTGAGCCCCAATTTACCATAAAAAGCAAATTTATCCCCCAAAAAGCTCCCGGCCGATATAGGCGGTCGGCAAATAAAAGAAAAAGAGGTTGCAACTGATGTTGTAACCTCTTGATTTTGAAGCTCCTGAACCAGGACTTGAACCTGGGACCCTCTGATTAACAGTCAGATGCTCTAACCAACTGAGCTATTCAGGAATTTTGTTTTCAAACGTTTTCGTTTCGTTTGGGATTGCAAAGGTAGGCATTTTTTCTTTACCTCCAAATTTTTTCGCAAAAAATTTTAATATTTTTTCTATCTTTGTGTCGATTTAATGAAAAACAGCTGTTCTGATAGCATAAAATTACTTTCCTATGGATATAGATCTTCTCTCGAAAATGGTCAAAGAACTGATTCTTGATAATGATAAGGTGGTTCTGCCGGGGCTTGGATGTTTTGTCGCGGAGATAGTGCCTTCGACATTTTCAGATAAGGGATATACCATTAATCCTCCTTACCGTAAACTGTCCTTCAGGGCAAAGCCGGACAGCGGGGATGAACTGATAGGGTTCTATGCCTCACAGAATGAGGTGAGCCGTGAGATTGCGGAGCGGATAATTACGGATTTTGTGGCAGAGCTTAAGTCTGTGCTGCATCAGAAGAAGACTGTCGTGTTTCCTGACCTCGGACGTTTGAGGGCGACTAAGGAGAATACGGTGTTTTTTGTCGCGGATGAGAACCTGGATATATATCCGGCCGGGTTCGGCCTGGAGCCTGTCTCTCTAAAGACGCATCAGGAAACGAAAGAGGAGGTGAGCGCTGCTGTCGTCGGGCTGCGTTCGCTGCTTGATGACATTGCTTCGGATGACATTGCTTCGGATGACATTGCTTCGCACGTGGTTTCTGCTTCTGAACATGCGGAAGATGCACTTGCGGAGGATATTGTTCCGGTTTCGGAGCAGATTGACAATCCGCCGGCAGTGACGATGCAACCGCAGGCAGAATCAGAGCCTCAGGCAGAATCAGAACAGCCAACGGAGCCAGGGCATCAGCTGCCATCAGAGCCGGAACTTGAATTGTCATCAGAGCCGGAGCAGTTGCCAAAACAGGAGCCTGCATTTTCAACGGAATCTGAGTCTTGGCCCGAGTCTGAACCTGAGCAGGATTCAGAACTTCCAACGGGACCTGTGGCAGAACCGTGCCCGACATCTGAGTCTGAGCTTGCACCTGAATCTGAATCAGAGCATGAGGCGGAGTCTATTCTTGAATCAGATGCCGTACCGTCCGTTGCACCGTCCGTCGAATCAACCGTCGAACCGACCCCCGAGCCGATTACCGACCCCTGCCAGAAGCCTGTCCATCTTTCCGGACAAGAACAGGAACAGGAGCCACGGCAAGACCTCGATCCCTACCCAGCCCAAGCCAAGGAAAAAGCCCAAGACCCCGGGCAGCATACAGAACCGGCCGCAGGAAAGCCCCTGTGGAAGAAAATTCTATTGATTCTCCTTATACTTGCCGTGACGGCTGCCGTGCTGATGTCGGCATATATGGCCGTTGCCATATATGCACCGGAATGGCTTGATGCTCTTCTATATACGCCTGAGGAACTTGACATCTTGAATTATAAACACTAATTTTGCACACTGTGCGTCTGTGGTGAACGGCGCTTTGGCAGGAGCGGCTTTGTGGCCGTATTCTTGAACCCGGATGCCGGAAAACCGGCCATTATGCCTGGATTGCAGTAATTTTGAAAAAAATAATTCATTATGAACAAATATATACAGAAATCCATAGTCCCTTGCTATGACACGGATCTGGCCTGGCGCATGAAGCCGGCCTCATTCATGAATATGGCGCAGGAAATAGCCAATCGGCATGCTTCCGAACTCGGATTCGGATATGATGACCTCATAACATCCCGTACCGCGTGGGTGCTTTCACGGATGAACATGAAGTTTGTCCGCGCTCCGAAATGGCGCGAGGCGATATCCCTTGCCACATGGCACAAGGGGCTTGAGCGCCTGTTTTACCTCAGGGATTTTGTCATTTCCGATGCCGATGGCAATCCGCTTGTGCTTGCGACTTCCTCATGGCTTGTCATAGACCTTGATACGCGTAAGCTTGTGCGTGACCCCAATATAATGGATGAGAGCACCATGTGTTCCGAGAATGCGACTGATGCCCCTGCGGCAAAGGTGCAGATGCCTAAGGGCGTGGTTCCTGAGCTTGTCATGCAGCATAAGGTCGCATATTCCGATGTGGACCTGAACGGCCATACCAACAATGCGATGTATATGCATTGGGCTATGGATGCGGTTGACTATGCCATGGCCTCTTCCATGCCTGTGAAGGAGGCGACTATAAACTTCAATCATGAGACCAGGGCGGGAGAGAATGTATCGATTTACCGTGCCGTTGCCGAAGACGTGGACTGTATCCGCGTATTTGTTGAAGGCAAGGTGGGGGATGTCTCCGCTTTCTGTTTGGAACTTGTATTTTGATTTCGGGGACATGGTTGAGCTGATATATCCTTATGGTACTGCGCCTGAGGTGCCGGCACCCTCAGCAGGGGCTGAGCCGTTGAGGCCTGACAGTGAATGGTTCCCGATAGTGCTTCCGAGCGGCCTTGTAGTCGGAAGGTCAACACGTGAATATTGCCATAGCGGGGCCATGCCTCTGCATCCTGTCGTGCATCTGCACATCATAGACAGGTTCAGCCGCATTTATCTGCAGAAACGCTCCATGTTGAAGGATATCCAGCCCGGAAAATGGGACACTGCGGTAGGCGGGCATGTGTCCTATGGGGAAAGCATAATCGAGGCTGTATATCGTGAGGCAGCTGAAGAACTCGGCTTCATTGAGTTCAATCCGATATACCTTGAGACCTATGAGTTCACCTCCGGAGTGGAGCATGAACTTGTGAACATCTTTGCAGCGGTAGGCTCTTATGAGCTCCGTCCCGACCGTGATGAGGTGGATGAAGGGAAATGGTGGGAACTTGCGGAGATTGACGCTGCGATGGGACAGGGAGTTTTCACGCCTAATTTCGAAAGTGAGTTCGCCATGATTCGGAATCAGCTGCTGGCACTGCTGTAGCATGCCAGCAGCTGATTCCGAATCATTGGACGGGATTTGCCGAAAAAATATAGCTTCTAAGACTAATTGACTGATATGCCGAATATTGAATGCTTTGTGCCGCCAATGTCAAGTGAGGACATGTCGGCTACGATGGAGTCGTTCGCCAGGAGCGGCGCCTTTGCCGGAATGACAGTGCTGCCGGGAGATTCCCTGCGGGCTACTTCCGTATTGCGCAGCATCGCCGGTGCCGCGGCTGCGGAATTTGTGCTTTTATATACGAAGGACCATGCTCTTGAGATGGGCCTGTTCGCCCTGGACCGGATTCTTGCTGTAGCTGATGATACGGGGGCGGATATGCTCTATGCCGACCATTACAGTGTCTGCACTGATGACCAAGGGGCGAAGGTGCGCAAAAGGCATCCGCTGATAGACTGCCAGAAAGGTGCTCTCAGGGATGATTTTGATTTTGGAAGTGTGCTTGTCTTCAGGACATCTTCGTTGCGCCGTGCCGTAAATGCCATGAAGGAAGATTACCGCTGGGCTGCCTTGTATGACCTGCGTCTGAGGATGAAGAATATCGTGCATATCAACGAGTTCCTTTATACTGAGGTAGAAACGGATTCGAGAAAGTCCGGGCAGAAGCAGTTTGATTATGTGGACCCGAAGAACAGGGAAGTTCAGGTCGAGATGGAAAAAGTGTGTACGGAGCACCTGAGGCGTATCGGGGCTTATCTGGAACCGGTGTTCCGTGAGCCGGACATGTCTGAATTCAGTGATGCCGTATTCCCTGTGGTGGCTTCGGTCATAATACCGGTCTATAACCGTGAAAGCACCATCTGTGATGCTGTTAAGAGTGCCCTGGCACAGGAATGCGATTTCCCATTCAACGTAATAGTCGTGGACAATCATTCGTCTGACGGCACTTCGCGCTTGCTTGAGGAAATGGCGGAGAAAGAACCGAGGCTGGTGCACGTGATTCCGCTTAGGAACGACCTGGGTATCGGCGGGTGCTGGAATGTGGCAGTGCATCATCCATCCTGCGGAGAGTATGCCGTGCAGCTTGACAGCGACGACATGTACAGCGGTCCGGATTCTCTGGCCAAGATTGTGGAGGCATTCCGTCTTCAGAAATGTGCAATGGTAATCGGTACATATCAGATGACTGACTTCAATCTTGAGCCGATACCTCCCGGAATAATAGACCACAGGGAGTGGACAGAAGAGAACGGGCGCAATAATGCTTTGAGAATCAATGGTCTTGGCGCACCTCGTGCTTTCTGGACTCCGCTTCTGAGGACTCTGAATCTGCCGGACGTGAGCTATGGCGAGGACTATGCGCTCGGGTTGAGAATCTGCCGTGAATACAGGATTGGACGCATCTGGGATGTGGTGTATTTCTGCCGCCGCTGGAAGGGCAATTCCGATGCCGCCCTCGATATAGAAAAGGTTAATGCCAATAATCTCTACAAGGACCGCATCCGTACCTGGGAGCTTGAGGCCAGAATAAGGATGAACCGATGAAAACCGGAAGGATTCAGAAATTTGTCGGCGACCAGCTTTCGCGCTGGCCTCTGGCCTGTGACAATTTCCGTGCGCTGAAAAATGTGAAGGTCAGGGAAATGGTCACCGGAGGGCTGAATGTAAAGCTTCAGTTCAACCCTGCGAGAATGATATCGTCAGCCGCAAAGCTGGACAAGGCTGACATCGCGGCCAGAAAATGCTTCCTTTGCCGTGAGAACCGTTCCAATGAGCAGATAATGATGAAGTTTGAAGGCAGGAAAGGGAAGAAATATGACATTCTCATCAATCCTTACCCGATTTTTCCGGACCATCTTGTCATAGCCATGGACAGGCATGTTGGGCAGTCCATCTGGCAGCGTTATGTTGACATGCTGGACCTTGCGCGGAAATACGGGGATTTCACGTTTTTCTACAACGGCCCGAAAAGCGGGGCTTCGGCTCCTGACCATCATCATTTTCAGGGCGCTCCGGCAGGCCTTATGCCGCTTGAGAATGATGTTGACGCTCTGATTGGCAGGCTCGTCGGCTCTGAAGGTGTTTCTGGCGAAGCGTTTTCGGGAAATGGGGACGGAACCGGACTCAGATATCTGACCTCTGTCCAGGACGCGCACCTGTACCATTATCCTAAATTCACATCGGGCATATTCGTATTGAGGGCCGATACTGCGAAATCTGCAGCCAAGCTTTTCTATCGTCTTCTTGACTGCGCGGAGATTCCGGAAGGCGAGAATGAACCGCTTATAAATCTGTTCACATATTGGCGCGGAGGGGAGTTCCGCTCTATTGTGGTTTTCCGCCGTTCGCACCGTTCGCATCATTATTTCAGTGACGGGCCAGACCACCTTACCATGAGTCCCGGATGTGCGGACATGGCCGGAGTCTTCATCGTTCCTGTTGAGGAGGAGTTTGAGAAACTGACTCCAGGGTTGCTCGGTGAGATGCTTGCCGAAGTGTCTGCCCCGGAAGAGGAGCAGGAACGTATGATACGCCGTCTTACGCGTGTGCAGCCATTGCTTGAGGTAGGCATAATGTCAGCTCCTGAGATTGAGTTTGAGATACTCTCTGACGGTGCCGGTCCGCGGAAAGCTGTTTTCCGTGAAGGAAAGATTGAATATGACGGTGCGCTTTATGATGAGCTTTATTTCGGTGCTCCTACTCTTTCTACCATGTTTGCCGGTGCGTCTTTTGTCCTGTACGATGTCACTATCGGCCGCAATTTCCATTGGGAACGGCAGGAGCGCCAGACTTTTGCCGGAGCCTTGAAGATAACGGTAGGGAAGGGGTGCCTTACTGCTGTGAATGTAATAGGAGTCGAGGACTATCTGCTGAGTGTCATATCTTCTGAAATGAGTTCTTCCGCTTCTGAGGAGTTCCTCAAGGCCCATGCGGTGATTTCCCGTTCATGGGTCATGGCGCGCATATCTGCGGCACGGGGAAAATCGGTTCCTGCCATGCCGGAGGGGATTGTGGACATGCCTTCCGTAATATCTCATGTCTACAGTGTCATTAATGCGGAGACATCTGAGGGATGTTCCGGAGAGAGGGTATATGTAAAGTGGTATGATCATGAGGAGCATGATTCGTTTGATGTATGTGCGGATGACCATTGCCAGAGATATCAGGGACTTGCGAGGGCGACGGGAGATACCGTTTGCAAGGCTATAGATTCAACATGGGGGCAGGTGCTGGTCCATGGCGGGGAGTTGTGTGACGCGCGCTTCTCCAAATGTTGCGGAGGCCGCATGGAGCGTTTCAGCACATGCTGGGATGACGTTGACTATCCTTATCTGCAGCCGCTTTGCGATTCGCCGGGCCACGTGGACGGGGAGAAATGTTTTTGTGACACTGACGATGAGGCTGTGCTGTCCCAGGTGCTGAACGGATATGACAGGGAGACTCCGGATTTCTTCCGTTGGCGTGAAGAGTATGGCCGTGATGAGCTTGCGTCTCTTGTCAGTGAGCGCAGCGGTGTCAATATTGGTGAACTGGTGTCTATGGAGGCGATTGTGCGCGGTGAGTCAGGCAGGATAAAGAAATTGAAGATTACGGGTACTGAATGTACCTTGACTGTGGGAAAGGAGCTTGAAATAAGGAGATTGCTTTCACGCAGCCATCTCAAGAGCTCTGCTTTTGATGTCACTTTCGAAGGTGACAAGGTGATTATAGACGGGCGCGGATGGGGACACGGCGTCGGTCTGTGCCAGATTGGAGCTGCTGTAATGGCTTCGCGCGGATATGGCTATCGTGAGATATTGGGGCATTATTATCCGGGAACTGAATTGTCAGGGGAGGGAATCTCATGAGAGCATCTGACCGGATAAGCCCATGGCTATGGGTGCCGACCCTGTATTTTGCGGAAGGCCTGCCATATTTCATCGTGAACAGCATATCTGTCGTGATGTTCAAAAATATGGGCATGCCGAACGGGATGCTCGCCCTTTACACCAGCCTGCTTTATCTCCCATGGGTGGTCAAGCCGTTGTGGAGCCCCTTTGTCGATATAATGAGGAGCAAGCGCTGGTGGATATTGTCCATGCAGATTCTTATGTCTGCTGCTATGCTGCTTCTTCCTTTTCTGTTGCCTCGTGGGGACGGCGCTTTTTTTGCCGGTGCTCCGCTTTTTTATGTTACGCTCGGGCTTTTCTGGGTGACTGCCTTCGCTTCCGCCACGCATGATATTGCGGCGGACGGATTCTATATGCTTGCGCTTGCCCCGTCAGAGCAGGCAGGATTCATCGGTATAAGGAGCACTTTCTACCGTCTGTCTTCCGTTTTTGTGCAGGGCGCCCTTGTGTCTGCCGCAGGAGTGCTTGAGACTCGCACGGCTGATGTACACCTGGCATGGAAAGTGACTCTGCTGGTTTCTGCGGCCATTTTTGCCGGTGTCACCATGTACCATACATGGAAACTTCCCCGTCCGGTCTCTGATGTCATGAATTCAGGCAAGACGGCCGGCAAGATTGTGGAGGACTTCGGCCGGACCTTCGTGACATTTTTCCGTAAAAGGCATGTGGTTGCCGCGCTTGCGTTCATGTTGCTCTACAGGCTTCCTGAGGCTTTCCTTGTGAAGATGATGAATCCGTTTCTGTTGGACCCTGTAGAGAAAGGCGGACTCGGGCTTTCTACTGAGGCCGTAGGCTTCATATACGGGACTGTGGGAGTGGCTGCATTGACCGTAGGAGGCATCCTCGGAGGCATCGCTGCTGCGAAATGGGGGCTCAAGAAGTCATTGTGGCCTATGGCCATGAGCCTTGCTCTGCCTTGCCTGTCTTTTGTGTTTCTTGCGGCATTCCAGCCTGAGAGCCTTTGGGTTACAGGAGCATGCGTGGTTCTTGACCAGTTCGGATACGGATTCGGATTCACTGCCTATATGCTCTATCTTATTTATTTTTCTGACGGAGAGTTCAAGACTGCGCATTATTCATTGTGTACAGCTTTTATGGCTTTGAGCATGATGATTCCGGGCATGGTGGCAGGATATATGCAGGAATGGCTCGGCTATTCCGGATTTTTCGTCATGGTCATGATGTGCTGCTTTGTGACAGTTTTGGTTACTCTGCTGCTGAAAGTCGAGCCGGAGTACGGAAAGAAATGATTATATGAACATTAAATATTTTGACAGAATGAAATTGAACATGAAAATAGCCGCAATGTCCGCATTGTGCTGCATGACCGCCTGCGGTCAGAAATATGAGAAGCCGTCTGAAGGTTCCGCGACAGGCTTTGCGCTGTCTTTTTTCCGCAGTGTGAATGAGCAGGCCGGCAAGGCCGAGAATGTAGTGGTTTCCCCATACAGCGCAGGCGCAGCCCTTTCTATGCTTGCAGAGGGTGCAGCCGGTGAGACACGCATGGAGCTTGACAAGGCTCTCAACGGCTGTCTGTTCAAGGACGTTGACCTTGGAGGTAATGATACTGTCGTGGTCAGGTCAGCCAATTCTGTATGGCTGGATGACGGATTCTCGCTCAAGGACAGCTATTCCGGCACTTTGAGGAAAGACTATGGCGCGTCTGTTTTCTCACGCGACTTTTCTTCGCCCTCTGCAGTGGATGACATAAACGCATGGTGTTCGGAAAATACAGAGGGAAAGATTGAGCAGATAGTTGACAAGCTCAGGCCTGATATCGCAATGGTGCTGGTCAATGCCCTTTATTTCAATGCCCCGTGGCAGGATGCGTTCAATGAGGAACTGACTGCTGACAGGATTTTCCAGGGTGTTTCCGGAAATGTACCGGTTCGTATGATGACAAGGAAAGCTTATTATTCGTATGCCGAATATGAAGGCTGCCAGCTTATAAAGATACCTTATTCATCAGGACGCTATTCGATGTATGTGGCCCTTCCTCCTGCCGGTATGGACATGGAAAGCGTGATTCCTTATCTCGGCGAGTCGCTTTATGATGCCGCAATGGGGAAACTCGCCAGAACGGAGGTGGTTCTTTCATTGCCGAAATTCAAATTGGAGACTTCCATGGTGCTAAATGACGCCCTAATGGAAATGGGCGTGAGTAGGGCTTTCTCATCAAGGGCTGATTTCGGCGGCATATCTGCCGACAGGTCACTTGCTCTTGACATGGTGAAGCAGAAATGCTATATCGATGTTTCAGAGAAAGGTACAGAGGCTGCTGCCGTGACAAGTATTCAGATACGTACCACTGCCTTCAATCCTCACAAGAAGCCGGTGGCTGTAATGACTGTGGACAGGCCTTTCCTGTTTTTCATAGCCGACAATGACGGAGCCGGTATCCTCTTTGCCGGCAAGGTGGTTAATCTTTAGTGCTTCATGATGCGTACTGTCCTTTGTCTTATTTGTTCGCTGGCTGCCCTGCTGTGTCAGGCTGTGTCATATGGGGCTGAACCTGTCGTGAAGCCGGGCATTGAGGTGCTGCGTGACAGGGGATTCGTACAGCTTTCCGGCAAACGTGTCGGACTGGTGACTAACCCGAGCGGGACTGACAGCCGTCTCCGTTCCACGGTTGATATCCTTTTCGAAGCCCCTGAGGTGGAGCTTGTGGCCCTTTTCGGTCCGGAGCACGGGGTGCGCGGCAATGTGCATGCCGGAGGTAAGGTACCTGATGCAGTGGACCCGGTCACCGGTCTTCCTGTATATTCTCTTTATGGCGCTACACGGAAGCCTACGGAGGAGATGCTTTGCGGAATTGATGTCATGGTTTATGACATACAGGACGTTGGGGTGCGCTCATATACTTTCATCAGTACGCTGGGCCTTGTAATGGAGGCATGTGCGGAGGCTGGTGTTGAGGTCATGGTGCTCGACAGGCCCAATCCTCTCGGAGGTGAGAAAATCGAGGGGTGCTATGTTGAGCCTTGCTTCAATTCTTTTGTGAGCCAATACCGGATTCCTTATGTATATGGACTTACGGTGGGGGAACTTGCCATGCTGATAAATGAGGAGGGGCTGAATCGCGGACAGAAGGGTGACAGGGAGCCTGCCCGCTGCCGTCTTTCCGTAGTTCCTATGGAGGGATGGCAAAGGGACATGCTATATGAGGACACAGGTCTTCCGTGGATACTTCCGTCTCCGAATATCCCTTTCAAGGATACTCCGATGTATTATGCTGCTTCCGGAATATGCGGGGAACTCTATGGGTTCATGAATATCGGCATCGGATATACTTTGCCGTTCCAGGTGTTCGGAGCCGTTTGGCTTGACCCTGAGAAACTGAAGGAACGTCTTGAAAGCTATTGCATTCCGGGGGTGTCTTTCCGTACAATCTGGTATAAGCCGTTTTCGGGAAGCCTCAGAGGGGAGCTTGTAAAGGGGCTTCAGTTCTTCTTTACTGACTATGCCGCCGCACGTATCACGGAGACGCAATTTCATGTGATGCAGGCTGTTGCTGAGCTTTGGCCGGATAAAAAGGCATTCTCTGTTATAAGCGGCTTCGGACTCTTTGACAAAGTCTGCGGCACGGATTATGTGAGGAAAGAATTTGTCAAAAGGTACAGATTTGATGACATAAAGGAATATTGGCGGAAAGATGAGGAGTCTTTCCGTGCATTGTCGCAGAAGTACCATATATATTAACACGAAATCTTTATGATTATGGCACCAATCAGAACAATGGCGGCCGCAATGCTTGTAGGTTTGGCATTCGCGGCTTTTTCTGCTGACGTTTCTGCCCAGACACGCGGAGGGGGACAGAGGTCCGGCAATACGACAAGAACTGCGACACAAGAGCGCAAGCCTGCAGCGCGTCCTGCTGTAAAGCCTGCCGATAGAGACAAGCATGGCACTTCAGCAAGGCCGGGCAGCCAGGAACGTCCGGCAGCCAGACCAGGTAATCAGGACCGTCCTGCTACGCGTCCTGCTGCCCCGTCAAGACCTGGAACTGCGACAAGGCCCGGTACGCAGACAAAACCGGGTACACAGACAAAGCCTGGTACTCCTGCAAGGCCTGGTACACCTTCCCGACCGGGAACACCGTCAAGGCCGGGCACTTCAACGAGGCCGGGGACGGCTGACAGGCCAGGTGCGGCAACAAAGCCTGGAAGCCAGACACGGCCCGGAACCCGTCCGGATGTGCGTCCTGCCACAAAGCCAGGCAACGGGAATCATGTGAACCGTCCTGGAAACGGCCATGGACAGGCTTCAAATGTGCACAGACCGTCCGGCAGACCGCAGGCCCCGGTGCAGGTGCGTCCCGGCCAAAGGCCTGATGTGAAGCGTGTGCATCCTCGTGACCGTGATTTCATGCACTACAGCCGTCCGTCATATTATTGGACAGGACATGACCATTTCTACGGGCACAGGGTGAGGGTCTTGCCTTCGCATGCGCGCAGATACCGTCATCACGGGGTGATATATTATTGCTACAATGACATCTGGTATCGTCCATATGGCGGTTATTATGTGGTGTGCAGGCCTCCTTTCGGGACAGTTCTTGCGGCCAATCTCATAACTGACATGACATGGGCTGCCGTCAGGTTCTCCTATTACAGCACTGTGGCGCACACATACAGCCAGATAAATGAGAACAATGAATATATTGCAAAACAGAACGAGATTATAGCGGATAACAATGCCATAATTGCCGCGCAGAACAAGGACATTGCGTCTGCCCAGAAGCAGGCGAGCGCCTCATACGGGCTTGCTGACAGGCTCGGACTTGTGCAGAGCTATGCGGCTGCCGGGACTGACTATTATTATCAGGACGGCGTGTTCTATGTGATGGACAAGAAAGGTGAGTATAAGGTGATTGTGCCGCCTGCAGGTGCCCTTGTGGAGACTTTGCCTGAGGATTACGACATGGTGACTTTGCAAGGGGAGGAATATTATAAGGTGGATGACACTGTTTACCGCGTCACGATAAATGACGGCAAACCTTATTTCGAGGTGATAGGCCAGATGGCCTGACTATATTCTGAAGCGGCTGACCGAATCAGGGCATAGCCTTGATGATCAGTATATCGGAAAACATTTCCGTCAGAAGTGCATATGTAAGGGGCTGAATAAAAAGTATTATTCAAGCCCCTTTTTCTTGTTTTCCGGTGAGGTCAACTCAACTTCAATTCTCAGAGAGTTATTCTGACTTTTTCCCCTTTCTTATTGTTTTGGTATCTTGCCGTTGTCAGAGAAGAGTGCTGAATGTCCTTTCGAGGGCTGTGGGGTCTCCTGACGAGTATAGGCTGATGCCATAGCCTTCCGGATGGCTTTTGGACAGGCCTTCCTTTTCCATTACGTCTGCCAGATGGCTTGCGACGGCCGGGGCAGGGTCTATTATGGTTATCTGCCTGTCTGGTACAAGTTCGGACGCGACTTTTCCGATAGTGCCGGCAAGGAACGGGTAGTGCGTGCATCCGAGAACAATCGTGTCCGCTCCGCATCTGAGCAGTGGTTCAAGGCTTTTGCGTACCGTCGCTTCTGCTTCCTCTCCGGATATGTTTCCGCTTTCGACCAGTTCTACGAATCCCTGTCCGACATGCTCTTCGATACGTATGCCTTCCCCAAACTTTTCACGTGTGTGTATGTATTTGTCCGCTCTAAGGGTTCCTGCTGTGGCAAGTACGCCTACGACTCCGGTTCTTGTGTTCTGTACAGCCGGTTTTATGGCCGGTTCCATTCCGATGAACTTTACCGGAAATTCCTCCCTCAGTGTGGAAATGGCGGCCGCTGTCGCCGTGTTGCATGCCACAACTATTATGTCCGCGCCCTTTTCCAAAAGAAATCGTGTTATTTCCCTTGCCCGGTCAATGACATACTCCTTTGATTTTTCCCCGTATGGACAGTGCGCATTGTCAGAGAAATATATATAGCGTTCCTGAGGAAGAATTTTGCGTATCTCCCTGAAAACCGAAAGGCCTCCTACTCCAGAATCGAAAATACCTGTCATAATTGAAATGCTCCGCAGTGTTTGGAGTCCGTTTTAGGATTTGTCATGAACATTATGGCAAAATACGGATATTTTGTCGGCGGCGGGCGCAAATTTACAAAAAAAAGCATTGTTGTTGCCATGATTTTCTTTTGCCATGACTCAAATTCAAACAGTTTCCGCTGATGGCAAATCGGAAAATCTGTATTATCTTTGTTCCCGCTTGACATACCGGAGCATATGTGGTGTGCGGCCGCCCTAACGCCATGTCAAGTCCGGGCGGCGTCCAATATAGTGAGAAATGATAACTAATGAGCAGATAAAGGCTCTGCAGCAGCGTGTCGAGACGCTTGGCAGATGCATAAATATTGAGGAAAAACGCGCGGAGGTCCAGCAGAAGCAGGAGAAGACTCTTGCCGCTGACTTCTGGAATGACCCTAAGGAGGCTGAGAAGTTCCTGAAGGAGCTTGCAGGTGTGAAATTTTGGGTCAACGGATATGACAGTGTCGCTGCTGGAGCTGCCGATTTGGATGTGCTTTATGACTTTGCCAAGGAAAGCGTTTCCGATTCTGCGGAAGATGTTCAGACTGACGAGGAGAAGGAGCTTGAAGAGGCTTACAAGTCTGTTGAAGCGCAGGTAGGAGATTTGGAACTGAGGAATATGCTCGGTGAGGAGGGTGACAGTCTCGGGGCAGTGCTTACAATCAATTCAGGCGCAGGCGGAACTGAGGCGAATGACTGGTCTGCGATGCTTATGAGAATGTATGTGCGCTGGGCTGAACGTAACGGATACAAGGTGACCGTCACTGATGAGCTTGAGGGTGAGGATGCCGGAATCAAATCCGCCACTATACAGGTTGAGGGTGACTATGCCTTCGGATACCTCAAGGCCGAGAGCGGGGTGCACCGTCTTGTGCGCATATCCCCTTTCAATGCCCAGGGAAAGCGTCAGACGACCTTCTCTTCCGTGTTTGTATATCCTTTGGTTGATGACTCGATCGAAATAGAAATCAATCCGGGAGATTTGGAGTGGGACACTTACCGTTCAAGCGGAGCCGGCGGACAGAATGTCAACAAGGTCGAGACAGGAGTGCGCGTGAGGCATATCCCTTCCGGCATAGTTGTCGAGAATACAGAGACACGCTCGCAGCTTGACAACCGCCAGAATGCGCTTCGTATCCTCAAGTCACGTTTGTATGACATAGAGCTGAAGAAACGTCAGGAGAAGCAGGCTGAGCTGGAGGGACAGAAGAAGAAGATTGAGTGGGGCTCCCAGATACGAAGCTATGTGCTGCATCCGTACAAGATGGTGAAGGACCTCCGTACCGGACATGAGACTTCCGATACGCAGGGGGTGCTTGACGGTGATCTTAATGATTTCATGAAGGTGTTCCTGATGGAAGGCAGCAAATGATATGCTCGGGAAGTGCCGTCGGACGGGCGAGGGACTTCTTGAGGCTGGACTCAACGATTGAATGCCAGTTTGACACAGCGTGTTTAAACCCCTAAGCACACTCATCGTTAACTGATTGAGTGTGCTTTTGCTTTTCGTGCTTAGGGGTGTTGGCGAGTGTACCCACGGGCACGCTTCCCGTTGTCCTGTCATGTGTGTCATCAGTTGCCGTGCTTAGGGGTTGGAAATTCTCCGATAATTTCATGAAGGTGTTCCTGATGGAAGGCGGCAAATGACATGCCCAGGAGGTGCCGCTTGCCGGACGGAAGTAATTTTGATACACCCTTAAGCACACTCATCGTTAACTGATTGAGTGTGCTTTTGCTTTTCGTGCTTAGGGGTATTGGCGAGTGTACCCACGAGCACGCTTCCCGTTGTCCTGTCATGTGTGCTATCAGTTGCTGTGCTTAGGGGTTGGAAATTCCCCGATAAATTTTGCGATTCTGATTTGTTTTGCAATCTTTGTGTAACTGAAAGTTTGAACTTTGTTGTGAGGCTGTTAGGCACAGAGATGGTTGAGAATAGGCATCAGCGTCATGAAGAAAGAGAACAGAGCTTTCAGTTATATGTCTGACAAAGCCATTAAGGATGGTTAGGGACGGCCTATACTAAGCAGAATATATCTGATTTTAATGAGGGGAGGATATGAAGGGATTGAGTTCTAAAGGATATTTCCACGTATGTACAGACGGAAGAGCACTTCCATGGATCTTTAAGGATGAAAGTGATTTCATTGCTGGCGTCAATCGCATAGGGATATGCAACCTGAGGACTGGCGTCAAAGTTATTGCATATGTGCTTATGGATAATCATGTGCATTTTGTGTTGCATGGGGCAATGCCTGAATGCAAAGAATTCATAACACTATACAAACAACTTACTGGCACCTGGATTCATTTTAAGTATGGGCTGAATGATTACCTGAGACAACTTCCGGCAAACATATTATTGCTTGATACCGAAGAGAGACTGTTGAATACAATCGCCTATATAGACAGGAATCCTATTGTCGCCGGTTATCGTTGTTTACCGACTGAATATCCTTGGGGATCAGCACGGTATGTTTTCAAGGAATCCCGGGAGGAAGAGAAGACAAAGCCCTTGTCGATGATGTCACGCAGGGCTCAAAGGCTGTTGTTGAGGACCAGGGTTAAGCTTCCTGGTGAGTGGAAAATAGATAAGAAGGGTATGCTTTGTCCGGACGCATTCTTGGATGCATCAGTGATAGAATCTTATTTTAAGACTCCGGTCAGATACTCCTACTTTTTAGCTAAGAAATTGGAGGGTACCGTTGGGCATGAAATTGAATCATCACAAAAGACTTTTGTGCCGGACATTGAGTTGCGCGAAATCGTACGTAAGATGGTTTTGCAAGACTACGGTAAAGATAGTGTGGCAGACTTGGATGTTCACGCAAGGTTGTCTGTCGCAAGAAAACTCAGATATCGTTATGCTTCTACGTTAAAGCAGATTGCAAGAATGGTGCATCTTGACAGGTCAGCTTTAGCAGGATTTATTTAGGTTGAACGCATTGGGCGGTCGCATCGTTAGGTCACATCGTCCTGTCACATCGTTCAGTCATATCGTTAGGTCGCTCCCGTCTGTTATGTGCGCAGTCTTTCCATAGACTTTGCCCCTGTGCACGCTCAATGAGCATCTGGGCAATATGGCAATGATTAGCGTGCTTAGTGGTGCGTGAATTGATACCCTTAAGCACGCAAGAAGGTTATGTGGCAGGTGTAGTAGTGGTTGCCGTGCTTAAGGGTTTGGCCTCATCGTCCGGTCGCATCGTTAGGTCACATCGTTCAGTCATATCGTTAGGGCGCTCCTGTCTGTTATGTGCGTAGTCTTTCCATAGACTTTGTCTATAGTCCTTCAAACCCGTGAGCACGCTCAATGAGCATCTGGACAATATGCCAAGGATTAGCGTGCTTAGTGGTGCATGAATTAATACCCTTAAGCACGCAAGATGGTTTTGTGTTAGCTGGATTAGTGCTTGCCGTGCTTAAGGGGTTGGTCGCATCGTTTGGTCTCATTATCCGGTCTCATCGTCCGGTCACATTGTTCGGTTAGTTTGGTCATATCGTTCAGTCATATCGTTCGGTTACATCGTTCGGTCGCTCCCACCTGTTATGTATTCAGTCTTTCTATAGACTTTGTTCCTGGCCCTTCAAACCCGTAGGCACGCTCAATGAGCATCTGGACAATATGCCAAGGATTAGCGTGCTTAGTGGTGTTTGAATTGATACCCTTGAGCACGCAAGAAGGTTATGTGTTAGCTGGATTAGTGTTTGCCGTGCTTAAGGGTTCAAGGTTTATTGTTGAGAGTTCTTGGCACGCAGGTGAGCAAACTACAAAGGATTGTGCCTATTTGAATGTAGTGTTATGGGATTGTTCAAGGATATTTCATATATTTGCGCGGTTTAAGATAATCGGATAGGGCATAGTCATGAGAGAAGTGAATCCAAAGGAAACGACGAGAGCATACGCATTTGAGATGTGGATGAAAGCTCCTATGCCGATGGTGACTTTTTTTAAGACTCTGAATGTGTCCCGACTTGTCAGACTGAGTAGAAAGAATGGCTTTAAATTCAATATGTTGATGGGATATTGCATCGGTAGGGCAGCGAGCGGAATCAAGGAGTTCTATACGCTTCCGGTGGGTGATAAGCTGATGCAGTATAATTCAATAGCAGTAAACACTATTGTGGCGAATAGCCAAGGTGAGGTGAGTTCATGTGATGTGCCATTCTCTACCGATCTCAAGAAATTCAATGAGGATTATCTCAGACTGACGAAAGAGGTTGCTGCAACCTGCCGGAATAACGATCTTATGGAAAGTATGGTGATTGGCACCTCTGCAATGGCACAATATGATATTGATGGAGCTGTGGGTATGTATGCAGGTATATTCAACAACCCATTCATGATCTGGGGCAAGTACCGTAAAGGCTTCTTCAAAACTACGCTGACCGTGTCATTCCAATTCCATCATACTCAGATGGATGGAGCCCATGCAGCCAGATTCCTTGATGGAATTCAAAATGAAATCAATAATTTAAAAATCTAATTATATCAATTTTGGTATGGAATTCAAATATGCACCGATGTTTCAGCTTGGCGAGGACAAGACTGAATATTATCTTCTGACAAAGGACCACGTAAGCTTAGGGGAATTTGAGGGCAAGCCTATCCTTAAGATTGCTCCTGAAGGTCTTACGGCAATGGCGAATGCCGCTTTCAGGGATGTCTCTTTCATGCTTCGTCCGGAGCATAATGAGCAGGTAGCGAAAATCCTGTCCGATCCTGAGGCGTCAGACAATGACAAGTATGTCGCACTGACTTTCCTCCGCAACGCTGAGGTGGCCTGCAAGGGAAAGCTTCCGTTCTGCCAGGATACCGGAACAGCCATCATCCATGGAGAGAAAGGCCAGCAGGTATGGACAGGCTATTGTGATGAGGAGCCTCTTTCGCTCGGAGTCTATAAGACATATACTGAGGAAAATCTCCGTTATTCGCAGAATGCCCCTCTGACCATGTATGACGAGGTGAATACAAAGTGCAACCTTCCAGCCCAGATTGACATCGAGGCTACTGAAGGAATGGAGTACAAGTTCCTTTGCGTGACAAAGGGCGGCGGCTCCGCAAACAAGACATATCTTTATCAGGAGACCAAGGCCATACTGAATCCTCAGACTCTCGTGCCGTTCCTTGTCGCCAAGATGAAGACTCTCGGAACAGCCGCATGTCCTCCTTACCATATCGCATTCGTCATCGGAGGAACATCTGCGGAGAAGAACCTTCTCACTGTGAAGCTTGCTTCAACCAAATATTATGACGCCCTTCCTACTACTGGTGATGAGACAGGACGTGCTTTCCGTGATGTTGAGCTTGAGAAGCTCGTGCTTGAGGAGGCACACAAAATCGGTCTCGGAGCACAGTTCGGAGGAAAATATTATGCCCATGACGTGCGCATAATCCGTCTTCCGCGCCATGGCGCAAGTTGCCCTGTGGGACTCGGTGTCAGCTGCTCTGCGGACAGGAACATAAAATGTAAAATCAACAAGGACGGAATCTGGATTGAGAAGCTCGATGACAATCCTGGCCGCCTGATTCCTGAGGAACTTCGTCAGGCAGGCGAGGGAGAGGCAGTGAAGATAAACCTTGACCAGCCTATGCCGGAAATCCTCAAGGAACTTTCAAAATATCCGGTATCTACCCGTCTCAGCTTGAACGGAACCATTATCGTTGGACGTGACATCGCGCATGCGAAAATCAAGGAGCGTTTGGACAGGGGAGAGGAGATGCCTCAGTATTTGAAAGACCATCCGATTTACTATGCAGGCCCTGCCAAGACTCCTGCCGGAATGCCTTGCGGTTCAATGGGACCTACTACTGCCGGACGAATGGACTCATATGTGGACTTGTTCCAGAGCCACGGGGGCAGCATGGTTATGCTTGCAAAGGGTAACCGCTCACAGGCAGTCACTGATGCATGTCACAAGCATGGAGGATTCTATCTCGGCTCAATCGGCGGACCTGCCGCTATCCTTGCGCAGAATAACATCAAGTCCATCGAGTGCGTTGAGTACCCTGAACTTGGCATGGAGGCAATATGGAAAATCCATGTTGAGGATTTCCCGGCCTTCATACTTGTTGACGACAAGGGCAACGATTTCTTCAAGCAGATAGGCCTATAGCATCGCGCTGCGGAGCCGTGCCGACTTGGCATCTGATGTCACTTGCAGCGGTGCTCCTTCCAGCAATGAGATTATATTTTTGCATGTGTCCGGATTGGCGTTGGCCGTCTGGGCACATGTCATTTTATTGCGGTACTCGGTGTCTTTGCACAGGCGGACTGCTGTTCGGACCTGCTGTGCCATGTCTGTGCTGCTGTATGACATGCCGTGATAATGGAAAAATTCCGCATTGCGCGTTTCGCAGCCAGGTATCGGTGCCGTGTGGATGAGTGGAATGTGCTTCTGCATGGCTTCTGTGCTGGATATGCCGCCGGGTTTGGTGAAGAGTACGTCGCATGCGTCCATCAGCATAGGAATCTTGTCGGTGAATCCTATCGGGTGTATGGACGGGTTGCCGGCATTTTCCTTACTTATCCTGTCAAGCATGTCCTCGTTTCTGCCGCATACGACTATCGTTTCTGTGTTTCCGTCCGTCTGCCTTGTTATCTCGTTTATCAGGCCGTGAGTATTGCCGAATCCCATCGAGCCGGTCATTACAAGGAACCAGTTGTGTTCCTGCGGTATGCCCGGTATAAGGGTTTGTGCCACTTCTTTCCGTGCAGCGGATTTCGGGGATGACGTGAGGAAGCTGCTGTCAACAGGGATGCCGAACGGATGGAGCTTTTCGCGCGGGATGCCGCAACCGGCAAATTCTTCTATGAGATGTTCATGCGGAATCACATATCCGTCAAGCGAGGTTTCGTCAAGGAAAGGGATGCATGTGTAGTCTGTCATGACGAAAATGGCAGGAATGTCAGTCTTACCGGATGCCTTCAAGGATGTCATTGCCTCCGCCGGGAACAGGTGTACGCATATTACGGCATCATAACCGCCTGAATTGATGTAGCTGAGGAGTTTTTCTGAGTACATCCAGTTCCATGCATATATTATTGACTTGGTCTTTATAGAATCGCTTACCGCTCCTCCTATCTTGTACAAGTATTTGAAAAGGTTTGTCCTGGTGCTGTACAGATACAGGTCGGATACGCTCTTGGATACCGCCGCACCTACCAGGGACAGGGTGTCAAGAACTTCGCATTCAATGTCTTTGGCCTTAAGGAAGCCGCTTATGGCGCGTGCCGCCGAATTGTGGCCTTCTCCTGTATTGCAGGAAAGAATAAGTATTTTTTTCATTTCCGGTCTGAATTAGTCCGGCTTCGTTAAACATATCGCGTGCCAAAAAGTTCCTGGAGGCATTTTGAAAAAGTCGCCTTGATTTAAGGGTTTGTTGGAAAATTGCTTGGGACAGGCTGTCTTGGGAGGTGCAATTGTTCTTTGACAGGTGCTTGTGTTCCGATGGAGCCGCCAGTTTCCATAGTTCTTGTTAGACTTTCATAATTGCCGTAAATTTACTACTTTCGCTTTGCAAACCTTGGGGCGGATAATTGTAATGACTAAGGCGTGCTGAGAATATGGATGAGAATGTAAAATATATGAGGGAGGCCCTGCGTGAGGCAGGATATGCGGCACAGGAGGAGGAAGTTCCGATTGGTGCTGTGGTGGTATGCCGCGGAAGGATAATCGGGAAAGGGCATAATATGACAGAACGCCTTGGCGATCCGACTGCCCATGCCGAGATGATTGCCATAACTGCGGCGACGGAGGCGATGGGTGGCAAATATTTGAATGATTGTACGTTATATGTAACTGTTGAGCCTTGTCCCATGTGCGCAGGTGCTTTGGCATGGTCGCAAATCGGCAAGGTGGTCTATGGGGCAGCCGACCCGAAAAGGGGCTTTTCATTGTTTTCTCCATCGCTTATGCATCCAAGAACAGAGGTTGTTGGCGGAGTGCTTGCCGATGAGTGTTCTTCGCTTGTAAGTGAATTTTTCAAGGGACGCAGGTAATGGGAATGCTTGAAGGGCTGGGGCTCTGGGGACTTTTCATCGGGACATTTCTGGCTGCGACAGTGCTGCCATTCAGTTCTGATGCCCTTTATCTTGCAATCCTTGCCGCTACTGACAATCCTGTGGGATGTCTTGCCGTCGGTACGCTCGGAAACTGGCTCGGTAGTGTGTTCACATTCTGGATAGGGTGGATAGGCAAATGGGAGTGGATTGAAAAATGGTTCAAGGTAAAGCCGGAGACGCTCGTCAGGCAGAAGGAAAAAGTAAACCGCTATGGAGTCTGGCTGGCCCTGCTTTGCTGGGTCCCTTTTGTCGGTGATGTGATAGCCATAGCTCTCGGTTTCTATAAGACCAGGCCTGTGGGGACTGCCATTCTGATGCTTGTTGGCAAATTCGCGCGTTTTCTTGTATGGAATATGCTCTATGGCCTGTTCTGATGTTTTGTCAGGCCATCGCCCTGAATGGATATGGCCTGCAAAAAGCACAAGGTATTGCCTCGGTTTTTGAAAAACCAAAATAAATGGTATCTTTGCACCCGGAATTGAGATATGGTGTAACGGTAGCACTACAGATTTTGGTTCTGTCTGTCCAGGTTCGAATCCTGGTATCTCAACAAATTCCCCATAAAGAATTGATTGACAATGATTTGTGGGGAAATGATGTCGAAGCCGGGATGCACCCGGGATATGAACATTTTTCCTTGTACGATGCCTGTATGGTGTTGTGCAAAGAAAAAAAAATTATTGCTGTCCGATAAAACTTTTTGAAGCGAAACAAAATTAGGACTGGCA
>ERZ777011.1500-NODE-1500-length-23948-cov-23.362533_pt1 | contig 23948 bp, 22 predicted proteins | sample MGYA00374964_ERZ777011 | MGnify/ENA primary metagenome ERZ777011 (study PRJEB29310, sample SAMD00008975) | mouse gut metagenome | study: EMG produced TPA metagenomics assembly of the Metagenome analysis of fecal microbiota from mouse which was promoted... | reverse complement strand
CTGCTAAATCGGCTCCCGAATATTAACATTCATTATTAAACACCCTCTAAGAAAACGCCCGGATTCTTCCGGGCGTTTTTTTCCACCTTACAACCACATAAAAGCGGAAAAACTAACAAACATGCATCGTTTTGGCACAAATGCCACCACAATGGCATCGTTTTGCCCAACAATGCTCTGCGCGTATGATTTACGACATAAAAAATAATCCGATTTTTTTGGCTTTTATTGAAACTATTATATTACATTTGCAAGGTCATCATTACGATGGCATGAAATCAGAAACCTAATTCATACAATTTTAAAGCTATGGATGTAAATAATATCATGAGCGCCCTGGAGGCTAAGCATCCGGGTGAGAAAGAATACTTGCAGGCAGTCCGCGAAGTATTGCTTTCTGTGGGTGACGTCTACAACCAGCACCCCGAATTTGAGAAAAACCGCATTATCGAGCGCATGGTCGAACCCGACCGCATCGTAACCTTCCGCGTCACATGGATTGACGACAAAGGTGAAGTGCAAAACAATATCGGCTACCGCGTGCAGTTCAACAATGCCATAGGCCCGTATAAAGGCGGCATCCGTTTCCACGCATCTGTCAACCTCTCGATCCTGAAATTCCTCGGCTTCGAGCAGACCTTCAAAAACGCCCTCACAACCCTTCCCATGGGTGGCGGAAAAGGCGGCAGCGACTTCTCGCCCCGCGGAAAGAGCGACCGTGAAATCATGCGCTTCTGCCAGGCCTTCATCCTCGGCCTTTGGAAAAATCTGGGCCCCGACCGCGATGTACCAGCCGGTGATATCGGTGTAGGCGGCCGCGAAGTCGGCTACATGTATGGCATGTATAAAAAACTCGTCGACGAACACACCGGCACATTCACCGGCAAAGGATTCGATTTCGGCGGTTCTCGCCTCCGTCCCGAAGCAACAGGTTTCGGCGCCCTCTACTTCGTTGAAAACATGCTTGCCCGCATCAACGACACAATTAAAGGCAAAACAGTGGCAATCTCAGGCTTCGGCAACGTTGCATGGGGGGCTACCATCAAAGCCAACGAACTCGGCGCCAAAGTTGTCACAATTTCCGGCCCCGACGGCTACATCTACGATCCCGACGGCGTAAGCGGTGAAAAAATCAACTACATGCTCGAACTCCGCGCTTCCGGCGAAGACATCGTTGCACCCTACGCGAAGAAATACCCCAACGCAACATTCTATCCCGGCCGCAAACCCTGGGAGCAGAAAGTCGACATCGCACTTCCCTGCGCAACCCAGAACGAAGTCAACGGCGACGACGCCCGTCAGCTCGTGGCAAACGGAGTGAAACTCGTTGCCGAAGTTTCAAACATGGGATGCACCCCCGAAGCAATCGACTGCTTTATCGAGAATAAAATCAACTATGCACCCGGCAAAGCCGTAAACGCAGGCGGTGTGGCATGCTCAGGCCTTGAAATGACCCAGGATGCAGAACACCTCCAGTGGAGCGCAGAAGAAGTCGACGCAAAACTCCATCAGATCATGGCATCAATCCATGAGCAGTGCGTAGCCTACGGCATGGAAGCCGACGGATACCTCAACTACATGAAAGGCGCCAACATCGCCGGCTTCATGAAAGTTGCCAACGCAATGATGCAACAGGGGGTAATCTGATTCCACCAGACCCGATAACCACAAAGGCGCTGTGTCGAAATTCGACCAACGCCTTTTTTGCATCCGGATGGAGAGGGTGCTGTCAGAATGGTTCAGATGGTAGGAGCCTGAGGGTGAGGGTGAAGGGAGTTGACTAAGGTCAATGACCGAACCCGAAGCCCTCGGGCGACGACCCAGATGAGCCATTATGACACACCCTCTTTTATATCCGGATATAGAGTATTTCAACGTCTATGATAACCATCATCTTATTTGCGAAGCCCGATGATATTCCGTATCTTTGCACACGGAATGGCGATGAAAGACGACAAACTCTACACTCCGGCCCGTGTGGCGCTTACAGCCTATCTTAAAGGCAAAAAAATGCGCCGAACCCCCGAGCGTTATGCCATCCTGGAAAAGATTTTCTCCACGGATGCGCATTTTCATGTCGACGACCTTCACAGGAAACTTGAAGCTGAAGGCTACCATGTGAGCCTGTCAACAGTCTATGCCACCATCCAACTGTTCGTAGAGGCAGGCCTTGTCCGCCGCCACCAGTTCGGGAACCAGCCCGCGCAATATGAGCGGGTGCCTCAAGGGGTAAACGAGAGCCACCATCACTTGGTGTGCAACGTCTGCGGCCGCGTGCGCGCCGTAAAAGACCCCACCCTCATAGAATTGATCGGCAATCTGCGCTACCCCACTTTTAAAACAGACTTTTTCTCTCTCTACGTCTATGGCATATGTTCACGCTGCCAGAAGAAATTGAAAAAGGAGAAAGAAAGCAAAGCTGCCACTTCAACAGCAAAGAAAAAGAAAACACAGAATCACTGACCAATAGGAAACAAACCACAGAAAACTGACATGAAAGTTGATGTTTTGCTCGGCCTGCAATGGGGCGATGAAGGAAAAGGAAAAGTAGTTGACGTGCTCACCCCCCGCTACGATGTGGTAGCCCGATTCCAGGGAGGCCCCAACGCCGGACACACCCTCGAATTCGACGGCAAGAAATACGTGCTCCGCTCAATCCCTTCGGGAGTATTCCAAAACGAGAAAATGAACCTCATCGGCAACGGCGTAGTGCTCGACCCTGTGCTATTCATGGAAGAAGCAGAAGCATTGTGCCAAGGGGGCATAGACCTTAAACACTCCCTGAAACTTTCACGTAAAGCCCACCTGATCCTTCCCACCCACCGCCTGCTCGATGCCGCCAACGAACAAGCCAAAGGCGCGGCCAAGATAGGCACCACCGGAAAAGGTATCGGCCCGACATACACCGATAAAACCTCACGCAACGGCATCCGCCTCGGCGACATAACCGAAAACTTCAGCGAAAAATACACTACAGCCCGCAATCGCCACTTAACCCGTCTGGCCGCACTCGGAGCCACACCGGATTCAGAACAACTCGCCCAGCTCGAAGAGCGATGGATGAAAGCAATCGAGTATCTGAAAGAATATGAAATCGTTGACGGAGAATACGCCGTAAACGATGCTCTCGCCCAAGGCAAAAGCGTGCTGTGTGAAGGCGCGCAAGGCACAATGCTCGACGTAGACTTCGGATCCTATCCTTTTGTAACCTCGTCGAACACCGTCTGTGCAGGAGCCTGCACAGGCCTCGGCATCGCCCCCAACAAAATCGGCGACGTTTTCGGCATATTCAAAGCCTATTGCACCCGCGTAGGCAGCGGCCCCTTCCCCACAGAACTATTCGATGAGACCGGCAAGCAGATTCGTGATCTCGGCCACGAATACGGAGCCGTGACCGGACGTGAACGCCGATGCGGATGGATTGACCTGGTTGCCCTTCGCTACGCCATAATGATTAACGGTGTCACCAAACTCATAATGATGAAGAGCGACGTGCTCGACGCATTCCCCACAATCAAAGCATGTGTGGCATATAAAATCGACGGCAAGGAAACCGACAGGTTCCCATTCTCTATCGACGACAACAAACTCGAACCCGTTTATGTAGAGCTTCCCGGATGGCAGACCCCAATGTCGGCCATGACCTCCGAAAACCAGTTCCCCAAGGAATTCAACGAATACATCGCATTCCTTGAAAAAGAACTCGCCACCCCCATCACCATCGTCTCCGTCGGCCCCGACCGCACCCAGACAATCGAGCGATAGCCCATTAGCCCGTCAAATTTAACCAACTCAACCGATAACTAACCCAACTAGTCCAACCAGTTTGCCTAATCGGTAACCACAACCAAATAATCAGCGCCGCATCTGAAAATCAGATGCGGCGCTGATTATTTGGTTATTTGGTTAACCGGCGATATTTGCCCTACAGGCAATCAGTCGTCGAGACCCATTTTGTCTTTGGCAGGATTGCGGAAATGGATTTTCCCCTCAACATATTCCTGGGCGGCAATCAACGTAGGCTTCGGGAGCTTCTCATAATAGCGTGAGATTTCAATCTGCTCACGGTTCTCCGAAATCTCCTCAAGGTTATCATTGAGCGAAGCGAATTCCTGCAGCTTCTTGTCAAGGTCGTGTTTCATCTCGCCGGCAATCTGATTGGCTCGCTTGGCAATGATGCTCACCGTTTCATAGACGTTGCCTGTATCTTTGCAGAGATCCATCATGTCGCGTGTGACGGTATTCAGCGGGGCATTAGTCTTTTTGTAGTCCATAATCTTCTGATGTCTTATTATGTCGTTATTTTTTTCGCATTACTCACTCCCCGGCATAACGCTGGGCTATTTTAAAGATGTTATCGGCCTCCTGGCGGCGGGGAGAGTCGGGATAGTTGTTGATGAAGCTGTAATACTCATCGATAACATCGCGGAAACGCTCTGCCTTACGCTCATCAACCGAAAGATTAGCCTCTTGATAACGCGATTTCAACACAAGCATTTCCAATTCCTCTTTATATTTTGAATAGGGATACTCCTTGATAGCATTTCTTGCTGTGATAATGGCGCTCTCATAGTTATTACCCATATAAGTCCCCAGATTGTAATACAACTGGGCATTCTGCAATTCCTTGAGCGTCAACTTATCCTGAAGTTCAAAAATAGCATTCTGCGCCAAAGTGACTTTGTCGGAGCGAGGAAAGTAGTCCAAAAAACCTTGCAGCTCCTCAATCGCCTTCACAGTCTCCGACTGGTCAAGCTGCGCCTCCGGAGAATCAAGATAATAGGCATATCCGGCATAATAACGGGCAAGTTCGGCATATTTCCCTTTAGGATAACGCTGGTAATACGCCTTGAAATATGCCGCCGCATCAGGATACTCTTTATTCTCATAATGGCTAAGACCGAGAAGATACATAGATTCCTCAGCCTTATCCGACCCCTTTAGCTGGGTCACAACATCCTTCAGAAGCGTGTAAGCCTGAACATAGCGTTTCTGTTCAAACGCCCGCTTGGCAAAATCAAACTTATAATTGGGATCGGGACTCTTCAATGCTTTCTGATACTCTCCGCATGAAGCAAACAGAACCAGACATGCCACCATCATAAGCACCCGACTTAAAATATTGCTACGCATAGTCTTGAATTGAAAACACCCTCTGAAACTCCGGAAGAATGTCAACGACGAACCACCGATGCCCCAATCAGGCCATTTGATTTCAAGCCACAAAGTTAATAAAAATCCTCCAAACCCCTCCCCGCCACCACCAAATATTTGTTAAAACCAGCATCGTAGCCCATTTAGAGACAGTCGCGACAACGCGCCTATGCCCCAACACACAGCCACTCCATGATGCGGTTCTTTCGCAATTGACAGAAAAGTTGTATTTTTGCAGCTACAACGCTTCTCAAAACGGGAACCACCAGGATGAAAGATTACGACGATTACGATTATAACGACACCCCTCGGGGCAACCGCCGTAGGCCTCAACACGGATATGAATCAGGCTTAAGCGATGATTTCGACGATTACGACCGCCGCGACGATTACGATTACGGGCATAACGACCCATATGATTATGACGAACGGTATGACGGAGAGTACGACGATGATTACGATGCCGGCTACGGTGATTACACCGATTATGACAACTCCGGCTACTCACAACCAACCCGACCCGCTCCCCGTCAAGGCACAACGGCACAACGGCCGGCAGAACCGCCATCCCGTCAACACCGCGCAGCCCAACGACCCGCAAAACGACGTCAACAGCCAGACTATGAGGAATACGACGCACCCTCACCACGCCCCTACAATGCATCCACAATGGAAAAAGCTTCCAACTTCCGTCGGCGCCATCCGGTGCTGATGAACTTTATCTATATCATTCTCGCATCCACTTTGCTCATATGGATGATGCTGTGGTTCCTCGATTTCTGGACATTCCACGGACAGGAGCGCGTCGTTCCCGATGTAAAAGGACAAGCATACGCAAGCGCCGAAGGCAATGTAGACCTCGCAGGACTACGCGCCGTTATTTCCGACTCGGTTTTCGACAACTACAGCCGTCCGGGCACCGTGGTGGAGCAGACTCCCATTGCAGGTGCGAGGATAAAAAAAGGAGGCACGGTCTACCTCACAACCGTCGCATTCTCTCCAAAACTCATAACTGTTCCTGATTTCTACAACGTGTCAGTCCGCCAGGCCCGATCCATGTTTGAAGGCGCAGGCATAAAAGAAATTCGCGAGGTTTCGGTCATATCCGAATACCGTGGACTTGTACTGGGTGCCAAATTCAACGGGGTGGCACTCCAGCCCGGCGCCCGGATCCCAATCTCCGCCATAGTGACACTCGAAGTAGGCTCAGGGCTTGAGGAAGCCGTGGAGACAGGCATTGTAACCGACACACTAGCTATCGACGAAACCATCGACGAGCTAAACATTGAATGACGCATGACCGAAAACATAACAGGAAACAGCTCCGGCAACCACCATCTGCAAGAAAACGCAGCCGCTTTCGATGACGACGAACTCTACGACTGCGACACCTACGACGAGGGCGACGACCAGAGCCCATTGTCAGATGGAATGTATGAGCACTTCAGGTTCGTTGCCGACAAAGGCCAGCAACTGTTGAGAGTCGACAAATTCCTCGTCGACCACATGCAACGCGCCTCACGCAACCGCATACAGCAGGCTGCAGAGGCTGGTTGCATCCTTGCCAACGGGCGACCCGTCAAATCTAACTACCGCGTAAAGCCCGACGACATAATCTCCGTAGTGATGGATCGCCCTCGCTACGAGCATGAAGTCATAGCCGAAGATATTCCGCTCGACATCGTTTACGAAGACGACACCCTTCTGGTGGTAAACAAACCGGCTGGTCTCGTGGTGCATCCGGGCCACGGCAATTACACCGGCACCCTGGTCAACGCCCTGGCCTGGCATTTCCGCAACAACACCGATTACGATGTCAACGACCCGCGCATGGGGCTGGTGCACCGTATCGACAAAGACACCTCCGGACTTCTTGTGGTAGCCAAGACACCCGATGCAAAAACAGACCTTGGCAAGCAATTCTTCAACAAAACAACCAAACGCGAATACATAGCGGTGGTATGGGGAATACCCTCGCCCGACACCGGCACAATCGTTGGCAACATAGCCCGCAATACCAAAGACCGGTTGCAGATGGCGGTTTTCCCCGCCGGTGGCGAAATCGGCAAACATGCAGTGACCCACTATGAAGTGGTGGAAAAACTCAACTACGTGTCGGTGGTGAAATGCGTGCTCGAAACCGGTCGCACCCATCAGATACGCGTCCATATGATGCATTCGGGACACCCCCTGCTCAACGACGCCAGATACGGAGGCGACGAAATCCTACGTGGCACCACATCGGCCAAATACCGCCAGTTCGTCAAAAACTGTTTCGACACCTGCCCGCGCCAGGCACTTCATGCCCGCACCCTCGGGTTCGTCCACCCCGCAACGCGCCGGGAAATGTTTTTCACATCGCCGATTCCAGCCGACATGGAAGCCATGATTGACCGTTGGCGCAAAGCATCATTCACATAAAGAGCACCCATTAACACAAACGGACGGAATCACTCCTGGTCAAAAGGTGTATCAGTCATCTCTTTAATCTCCTTCACCTCTTCAAGCCGTTGCGTAGGTGTCTCGTCGTCATTACGCATGATCACATACTGCTCATAATACGACAGCAGCAACGTGGTCAGAGGCAAAGCGATAATCAAGCCTATAAAACCGAAAAGCGACCCCCAGATCGACAACGACAAAAGGATAATCGCCGGATTCAGCCCCATGGCTTTACCCATTATGCGCGGCGTCAGAATCAAATCCCCGACAACCTGCACCGTGGCGAACACAGCCATGCATTCCCACCACATACGCCAGAAACTCCCTCCGCTGTTGGCCGTATCAACCAGACAGAGTATCGTAACAGGGATTATGGAAATATACTGGCAATAAGGAATCATGAAAAGCACAGCCGTACCCAGGCCTATGACAACCGCCAGCGGCAAACCGCACAAAGCGAACCCTCCGCAATAAACCACCGCCACACAACACGAAATCAGCGCCTGGCCACGGAAATAATGGTTCATCGAATCCTTTATATCACCACCCAGCTTATAAGCTATTTTGCGGAACCTCGGCGGCACCATAAGCCTGAAACCGCGCATCAGCCGGTCATAGTCCAGCATTATGAAAATAACATACAGAAACACAATCAGCCACCCGATAATGCCAAGAACAACATTAAGGCCGCCATGAATCACAGCCATCGCCTTGTCAACAAGCACATCGGCATTCTGGCTCGTCAGTTTCTGCGACAGCAGGTCGAAATCTATGTTGCGTTTTATGAAATCATGCAGCCATGGAGGGAAATACTCTATCGTCATATCCGAAGTCTTGTATTTGCCAAGCATGTCAGCCATATGGTGCATCTCCCCGATAATCGACGGCACAAAGAAATAACCTAACAACCCAAACAGCAATACCGCCTCGAACAACGTTATCAATATCGCCACAAAACGCCCCTTAAGCCTTAAAAGCGACCTGTTATACTGAACAAACGGCTCAAACAGATAGGCTATCAGGCAAGCTACCAGAAAAGGGAGCAACACATCTTTCAACGCATCAATCAGCCACAAAACCGCTCCGGCAATGACCACTCCGATGAGCAACCGCACCACGCGGTCGAATGTATAAGGTCGAGTTTCCGTATTCATGCCGCAAAAATAGGCATTATATTTTCAAATTGTGCCATTTTTAGCTACTTTTGTTGACCCATTGACTATTAATATCACCAATAATATCTCATAATTCAAGCAATGACACAAACATTGAAAGGCAACCTAAACGACAAAGCCTGGGCACGGTGGACTGCCCTGGGGCTGCTGGCCTTCGCCATGTTCTGCTCCTACATCTTCATGGACATCCTCTCCCCGATCAAAGACCTTCTGCAATCGACCCGCGGCTGGGACTCGACTGCATTCGGCACCATGCAGGGATCGGAGACATTCCTCAACGTGTTCATATTCTTCCTGATATTCGCCGGAATCATCCTCGACAAAATGGGGGTGCGCTTCACCGCCATCCTTTCAGGTGCGGTGATGCTCGTCGGCGCAACCATAAACTGGTATGCCCTCACCGACACATTCCTCGGAAGCTCACTCGATGTGTGGTTCACCAACCATCTCAACTACATACCGGTCTTCGACGAACTCGGCATCTCCCCTTTCTATGAAGGAATGCCCTCATCGGCCAAATTCTCTGCCGTAGGCTTCATGATTTTCGGATGCGGCGTTGAAATGGCCGGCATAACCGTAAGCCGTGGAATCGTCAAATGGTTCAAAGGCCGCGAAATGGCCCTGGCAATGGGTTCGGAAATGGCGCTCGCACGTCTGGGCGTGGCAACATGTATGATTTTCTCACCCATGTTCGCCGAACTTGGCGGCCATGTGAGCGTTGCCCGCTCGGTAGCTTTCGGAGTAGTCCTCCTGATGATTGCCTTGATAATGTTTATCGTCTACTTCTTCATGGATAAGAAACTCGATGAACAGACCCACATGGAAGAAGAAAAAGATGACCCATTCCAAATCAAAGACCTCGGAAAAATACTGACAAGCAGCGGGTTCTGGCTCGTGGCCCTTCTATGCGTACTCTACTACTCCGCCATATTCCCGTTCCAGAAATATGCTGTCAACATGCTCCAGTGCAACATCTCGTTCACTGCCCCCGACGAAGGCTCTTTCTGGGCTTCAGATTCAGTGACTGTGATTCAATATGCCATAATGATTATTGTCGCTGCCGCAGCCTTCGCCAGCAACTTCTCCAAAAATAAAGCAATACGCTACATCACTCTTGCCATCGCCGTAATCGCACTCGTGGCATACTGCTTCATGGGCTATAAACGCCAGTCTGCGGCTGCAGTCTTCGCCGTGTTCCCCCTACTGGCTGTTGGAATCACACCAATACTCGGAAAATATGTCGACTATAAAGGCAAAGCGGCCTCAATGCTCGTGCTCGGCTCACTGCTCCTCATAGCCTGCCACCTCACATTCGCCTTCATCCTGCCAATGTTCAAAGGCAACGACATCGCCGGGGTATGCGTGGCATATATGACCATACTGGTTCTCGGTGCTTCCTTCTCGCTCGTACCTGCATCACTTTGGCCAAGCGTACCCAAACTTGTCGACGCCAAAATCATCGGTTCTGCCTATGCATTGATTTTCTGGATTCAGAACATCGGCCTGTGGCTATTCCCGCTCCTCATTGGTAAAGTGCTCGACGGCACAAACCCTCAGATTGCGCAAGACCTCGCCAACGGCACCATGACCCCGGAAGTTGCCGCCATAAGCTACAACTACACATGGCCGCTGGTAATGCTCGCATGTCTCGGAGTTGCAGCCCTGATACTCGGACTCATCCTCAAAGTAATCGACCGCCGCAAAGGTCTCGGCCTCGAAGAGCCCAACATCAAAGAGCCTCAGACCGAAATCCTGCAATCAGAAGCAGTCTCAGCCGAAGAATAAACGGCTCCTGGCCCCAATACAACGCAACCCCGCCGTAATCCAACGGCGGGGTTGCGTATTTCATAATAAGCGGCTATAGAAGCTATAAGAGCTATAGAAGCTATAAAAGCCCCCTACACTAACTCATGAATCACCAGGCCGGAGCGCAGCTTAGGCTCGAACCAGGTTGTTTTCGGAGGCATTATATTACCTGTATCGGCAATATCCATCAGCTGTTTCATCGACACCGGATAAAGCGCCAGCGCAACCTTCATCTCCCCGGAATCAACACGCGCCTTCAACTCTCCCAGACCACGGATACCGCCAACGAAATCAATCCGCTTGTCAGACCGCAAATCGGTAATACCTAAAATATCACGCAAAATCAAATCCGACGAAATCGTAACATCAAGCACTCCTATCGGGTCAGCATCATTATAACGGCCTTCAAGCGGTGTCAGTGAATACCATCGTCCGCCAAGATAAAGCGAGAAGTTATGAAGCCTATCCGGGCGGTAGATTTCCGTCCCCTTATCCTCAACGGCGAAATCATTCTCAAGCCGTTTCAGAAACTCCTCTTCCGACAATCCGTTGAGATCTCTCACAACCCTGTTGTAATCGATAATCCTCAGATGCGAAGCCGGGAAAGCCACTGCAAGGAAATAATTATACTCCTCCTCGCCGGTATGGCCGGCATCAGATTCAGCCTTTTCAAGCCCTACACGCGCAGCGGCTGCAGAGCGGTGGTGACCGTCGGCAATATAAAGATGCGGCATCTTGGCAAATTCTTCTGTGATTGTGGCGGTCAGCTCATCATCATCGACAACCCAGAAATGGTGGCCGAATCCGTCAGGAGCCACAAAATCATATTCCGGCTCCCCGGCAGCAACCTTTCTGATCACACCCTCAAGCACCTCATTGTCGGGGAAAGCAAAAAACACCGGTTCGATATTGGCATTATTCACCTTCACATGCTTCATGCGGTCATCCTCCTTGTCGCGGCGGGTCAGCTCATGCTTCTTGATAACTCCGTTTACGTAATCCTTCACATCAGCGGCAATCACAATACCATACTGCGTGCGACCGTCCATGGTCTGGGCATAGATATAATAGTGGTCTTCATCATCCTGAACAAGCCACCCGTTGCTGCGGAACGCGCGGAAATTCTCCACAGCCTTGTCATACACCTTTGGGTCATGCTCGTCAGTGCCCGGCTCGAAATCGATTTCCGGCTTGATTATATGATAAAGCGACTTCGGATTCCCCTCGGCTTCCTTACGGGCTTCTTCCGAATTTAGCACGTCATAAGGCCGTGAAGCCACCTCTTCGATAAACTGTTTCGGCGGACGAATCCCCCTGAAAGGTTTTACTTTTGCCATCTCTTCTTTTGATTGTAGTTTTTTATGGTGTTAATTTTACGGTTATCCATCACTGCGGCAAGCATGGAAGCCGCCTGTCGCAAAGTTAGAAAAACACAATAAAACCACAAAATAAAAGCAACCGCTTTATCTCAAAAAAACGCTTACGATTGTCTGAAAAGTTTTCAAAAGATTTTCAGACAACCTATTAACACGACCAGAAAGCCGAAAAAACAACCATCAGACACTCATCTTCCGAAAAAAAATCGCCCAAAAGCATTGCCAATTCAAAAATAATACCTACCTTTGCATCGCAAACGACAAAACGGGGTGTCAGGCGAGGCATTTCAACGTTTGCAGATATAGAAAATCTTGCGAAAATAGCTCAGTTGGTAGAGCACGACCTTGCCAAGGTCGGGGTCGCGGGTTCGAGTCCCGTTTTTCGCTCTCAGAATAGCTCTTTTAAATTTTGACGAATCAAACCTCTGATATTTGTGACCGGCCTGACAGCCGCAGTCCATTCAGGCTTGTTGAGACATTACATGCGAAAATAGCTCAGTTGGTAGAGCACGACCTTGCCAAGGTCGGGGTCGCGGGTTCGAGTCCCGTTTTTCGCTCATAAAATCCTCTCCACTCTCAATAGCCTACATCACAAAAGAGGCAAGATTCATTAATGTCCGGATGGCGGAATTGGTAGACGCGCTACTTTGAGGGGGTAGTGACCGTTGGGTCGTGTGAGTTCGAGTCTCATTTCGGACACTTTGAAAAATCCCGAGTATTTGTAATACAAATACTCGGGATTTTTCTTTTTTATTTTTGTACCCCAATTTTATCTCTACGAATTTTGGCACATTAGAGATTGTTTGAATTTAAGAGATTGTCTAAAATTTTTCCCAAAAGATTTTAGACAATCTCTTAATTATTGCCTACGTTTCTATAACAGGCAATTCACAACGAGAAGATATGAAAATGCGGATATTATTACCCGACTTGAGCATATTATCATTTCACACGTCTGCTCAAAAAAGAAGTGGAATGCACACCACGAGAGTTTCTGATACAGCTAAAACGCTAATGAATATTTGCAACGGAAGAACACACACCCACTGCATTTCGACTTGAGCCGAAATGCATCCCGGCTGTCTTTATCGGGCGATGCGGGCGGCGAAACCTCCACCAGGAGCCATATGCACCCTCAAAGTTTCACCGGGTTGCACGCCGCGCGAAGTCCGTTTATAATCAGTGGCATTGCGATGGGCGTTGACCCCGTCGGTAAATAGCGTCATAACCGCACCGGCGGCCAATTTCAGAGGAGTCAAATCAACCTCGACATCGCGCGGTGTCCAGTCAGTGACCCCTCCGAGATACCACACATCACCGCTCCGGCGCGCCGTCACGATATATTTGCCCATCTCTCCGGCCAGAACCATGCTCTCATCCCAGACCGTCGGTATACCGGCAATAAAATCGGTCGATTCCTTTTCGCGGCGGTAATTCGACGGGGAATCGCACAACATGTTCAGCGGCGCCTCAAGCACAGTGTATAACGCAAGCTGGTGGCAACGTGTGCCCTGGCTCATCGGCTCTTCATTGCAAGGATGGAAACTGCCCCGGGTTGCATTCCTCATAGCCCCCTGCGTGTAATCCATCGGGCCGGCAACCTGCCTGATGAAAGGGATTGTAACATCATATGCCATCTGGTCAACCTCAATCGGATCCCATTTCATCTGCTCCAGCCCATGCACACCCTCAAAATTCAGCACATTAGGCCATGTGCGGTTCTGCCCTGCCGGCTTATATGTGCCGTGCATGTCAAGTACCAGCCGGTGTTTAGCAGCCTCGGCCGCCGCACGATGGCTGAACCGCGTCATCAGCTGATCGTCGCGGTCAAGGAAATCGACCTTGAAACCCTTGATACCCATATCAGCATAATGTCGGCATACATTCTCCATATCGCGGTTGAAGGCATCATAACCCGCCCAAAGGATAATATCCACATTTTTGCCGTTAGCATATGCCACAAGCTCTTTCAAGTCAATATCAGGATTGATTTTCATCAGATCCTCACCTTTGCCCGCCGCCCAGCCGTCGTCGATAATTACATATTCAATCCCGTTCTCGGCAGCGAAACCGATATAATGTTTATATGTTTCAGTATTTATACCGGCCTCGAAATCCACTCCTGTGATATTCCAATGGTTCCACCAGTCCCATGCCACCTTACCGGGCTTGATCCAGCTCAAATCTGAAATCTTCGACGGTTCTGCCAGGAGCCAGCTCAAATCGCTCATCGCAATCTCTTTATCGGAACCAACCACGGCAACACGCCATGGAAAACTTCTCGCACCGTCGACTTTGGCAATATAGGATGCCCGCTCTTTCACAACACCCTGTATATTGTTATATCCCCCTTTTTCAACCTTAAGCGGATATGGGGCGAACACACCTTTCATCCCATTCGCACTTTTAGTCAGGTAAAGACCCGGATAATCATTGAGATCAGTCTCGGTAAGGCAGACCTTAACGCCATTTCCCCCATCGGCAACCAAAGGCAGGAAAGAGAGCCTCCCGTCTTTAAGCCGGGAAAGGGATGCTGTTGTATAGGTGTTCTCAAACGAATTGAAAAACTGCGAATTAAAATCTCCGTCATTCCCGACGGCGACATATGGCACCGTCATCATGGCATCGCCGGGGAAAGCATATTCAACCTCTTCATTGACAACCTCAAAAGGCCGCGATGAGGTCGAAACGAACCGGTATGCAAATCCGTCATCATAAGCGCGGAACTGCACCTCCCAACCTTTTTCTAACTTCAATGTGAGGGCATTATAATTATCCCTCACCTCTGAGCGGCGGTAAAGCGGTGATGAAACTGTTTCATCAACACTCTTGCGAACAGCCTTTCTGACTTTACCATCCCCCACCACCTGTCCGTCACTCAATGTCATCGACAGTGCGGATGGGGCTATCACATTTTCACCGCCAAAACTAACATAATAGCTAATTCCATCCCCGGCCGAGATATTGGCGACGAGCTGTCCCGACGGAGAACCGAGTGCATAATCCTTAGCCGACACTGCGGCTCCCATAACGCCGATGCATAACGCCGCCGTTACTATTCTTTGAAACATACTACGAAAATATATGAGTGTTGATTATTTCAATTCAAACGGCACAATGCCTTTAATATCTCGCGACGATGCCCCTATAATGGCCTCGAATTTACCCGGTTCGGCAATCCATTCATGCTTGTTATCGTCGAAATAGCTAAGTGCATCGCGCCCTATGGTGATGCTAACCTGCTTCTCTTCTCCCGGGGCGAGTTTCACTTTCTTGAAACCTTTCAGTTCTTTGACCGGACGCGGAAGACTCGATTTCTTGTCAGTAACATAGAGCTGCACAATCTCCTGCCCTTCGCGGTCGCCGGTGTTGCGCACATTAACAGTGAAAGTAATGGTGTCATCGGCAGTCAAAGACTTCTTGTCGGCCGACGGTTTGCCATATTCAAACGACGTATAGCTCAGCCCATGGCCGAAAGGGAACAGCGGGGTGGTCTTTTCTTTGTCAGCCCAGCGGTATCCCACGAAAATATCCTCATTGTAATATTCCGGAATCGTGTCGCCCCACTCTTTCGAGGCTGCAAGAGCATCTGTGTTGCCGGGATATTCCCCACGGGCATGCGCTCCCACGTCTTCAAGTTTAACGGGGAAAGTAAACGGAAGTTTCCCCGACGGATTCACATCACCTGCAAGCACATCGGCTATGGCATTCCCGGCCTCCGAACCTATGAACCAGCCTTGCACCACAGCGGGCACACTCTTAATCCACGGCATAGCAACCGCATTGCCAGAAATATTGACCACAACAAGGTTCTTGTTAACCTTGGCAAGCTCCTCTATCAGACGGTCTTGGCCATAAGGCAGACCGAGCCCTTCACGGTCGGCATCCTCGCAGTCCTGATGCGGAGCCTTGTTCAGACCTCCTACAAAAACCACATAATCGGCATCTTTCGCCGCAGCCACGGCTTCGGCAAGCATTTCCTCAGCACTGCGGTTATCGGAAATATCCTGCACTTTCATGCCGTCCTGTTGTGCAACCGGATCCCCCACATAACCACGCGCATAAACAATCTCCACGCCATCGCCTGCTCTATGCTTAAGCCCCTCAAACGGCGAAACCTCCCGACGGGCTTTCAGCGAAGAACTTCCGCCACCTACGGTCATCATCTTTATGGCATTCTCACCAACAACAGCGATTTTCTTCTTCCCGTCGAGTTTCAGCGGCAGCAGATTCCCCTCATTTTTCAAAAGCACAATCCCTTCGCCGGCAATCTGCCGCGCAGCAGCCAAATGCTCCGGTGAATTCAGCGAACCGAAAGGCTTCTCAGGATTCATTGCCGTGCGGAATATCAGGCGCAGAACATTGGCCGCTTTCGTGTCAAGCTCTTTCGTGTCAACCTTCCCCTCCGAAATCAGTTTGAGATAAGGATAAGCCATATAATAGCTGTCATAGGCATTCTTCATCCCTTCCGACAATCCGTTAGTCCATGAGCCGAACTCCAGATCGAGTCCGCCGTCAATCACCTGCTCAGTGTTATGCACACCACCCCAGTCAGAAATCACAACTCCGTCAAATCCCCATTCGTCGCGCAATATCTCTTTGAGCAGCCGTTGGTTCTGGCACACATGCCTCCCTTTATAGAGATTATATGAGCTCATAATCGACCATGTGCCACCATCCATCACAGCCGCTTTGAATGCCGGCAGATATATTTCATAGAGCGCGCGGTCGCTCAAATCAACATCGGTGGTATGGCGGCGCTGCTCCTGGTTGTTGAGCGCATAATGCTTCACACAGGTTGCCACTCCGTTTGCCTGCACACCTTTGATGTAGGGCACAACCATGGCCGACGCCAGATAGGGGTCTTCACCCATATACTCGAAGTTGCGGCCATTCAACGGAGTGCGGTAAATGTTCACACCCGGGCCTAACAACACATCCTTCTCACGGTAGCGTGCCTCCTCGCCGATGCTTTTCCCGTAAAGCCGCGCCATCTCCGGATTCCAGGTTGCCGCCAGGCAGGTCAGTGCCGGAAATGCCGTGCAGGAGTCATTAGTCCATCCGGCCTGATCCCATTCGTCCCAGAAAACTTCCGGACGGATGCCATGCGGGCCGTCGGTACACCACAGTTCAGGAATCCCGAGCCTGGGCACTCCCGCCGAACTGAATTTCGACTGGGCATGGATAATCGCCACCTTCTCCTCGGTGGTCATGCGCCCCAGGGCATCATTAACTCTCTCTTCAAGAGGTTTGGTGGTGTCGAGATACACCGGTGTTTCACCTGCCGCATTCAGAGCGACACCGATTGCCACCGCAGCGGCAATAATCTGTAACTTCATGATATTATCGTTTGTGTTTTGATTTATTATCGTTCTTATCGGTATGGCATCTTGTGACCAGACGATTTCAGGGGTAGTCGATCAAGAGGGAAATTTATTCTCAAAGATACGAAATTTACTCGTAACTTTGCACAGTTAAAATCCGTGCAGGAAGTAGAAAAGATGATTAAAAGCGGAAATACGGTGCGCGTGGATATGCTCCACGGGCCTCTGCTGGGGAAGATAATGGTTTTCGCCCTGCCGTTGATTGCCAGCGGCATCTTGCAGCAATCGTTCAATGCCGTCGACGTGGCGGTTGTTGGCCGGTTCTGTTCAAGCCATGCCCTTGCCGCCGTCGGGAGCAACGGTGCACTGATCAACATCATGGTCAACCTGTTTCTGGGCATTTCTGTCGGCGCAAATGTTGTAATCGCCAACTACATCGGCCGCCGCAACGACAGCGGCATACGGCGCGCTGTCAGCACCGCCACCTTCATCGCCCTTGCCAGCGGACTGTTGCTGATGCTCATCGGGTTGCTGTTTGCACGCCCGATTCTTGAAATGATGAACACCCCCGCTGATGTCATAGAACTGGCATCGCTCTATCTGCGCATCTATTTCCTGGGGATGCCCTTTATGATGGTCTACAACTTCGGAGCCGCCATCATGCGCAGCATGGGCGACACGCGCCGCCCTTTCTATGCCCTCGTAATAGCCGGAATTGTCAACACCTGCCTCAACCTGTTGCTCGTCATAGTGCTCGGCATGGGGGTCGAGGGTGTTGCCATAGCCACTGTGATAGCCAACGGGGTCAACGCAGCCATCATTGTGTGGCTCCTCTGCCGCGAGCCGGAGCCGTTCTGTCTAAACCTCAGGAACATAAAGATTGAACAGTCTGAGCTGAAAAAAATACTCCAAATCGGTGTTCCCGCCGGAGTGCAGGGAATGGTGTTCTCTTTTGCCAATATCTTCATCCAGTCTACTGTCAACACCTTCGGCGCCGCAGCCATCGCCGGTTCGGCCGCAGCGCTCAACTACGAAAGCTACTGCTACTTCATCATCAGCGCCTTCGCCCAGTCAACCGTGGCCTTCGTCAGCCAGAACTACGGCGCCGGCGAGCATCAGCGCTGCCGGCGCGTGGTGCGCCTGTGCATGATGCTCAGTATGGGCATAAGCCTGGTGTTGAACCTGCTGATTGTGTGGCAAAGCCGACTGTGCGCCGGCATATTCTCCACAAGCCCTGAAGTGATAGATTTCGCGGCAAGGCGCATCCATGTGGCTCTTATGTTCCAATGGATTGCCTGCAGCTATGAAATAAGCGGAGCCGCCCTACGTGGTCTCGGCCATTCAATGACACCCACGGTTATCACAATCTTCGGCACATGCGTCTTGCGACTGCTATGGGTCTATTTCGTCAGCCCCATCTACCACAGCTTTGAAGTGCTGCTCATCGTCTACCCCATCTCTTGGCTCGTTACAGGCATCGCCATGCTTCTGACCTACCGCGCCATCGAGCGCCGCATGTTCGCCACACGCCTCCGCTCCGTCTGATATCTTAATAGTCGTTAACCACATCAACACTTGAAAAACCAAACGCGTTATTATCGTTATAAAACGATATATGACAGAATGCCGACGCATTCCACCCAACTATAATTTAATACTAACACATAGAAACCTACAACTATGAACACCACAAAAGACATGGCGGCAAAAGCTGCCGCAACCGTATCAGAACAGGCGGCGAAAGTCAGCGCAGCTGCCGCTAAAGTCGCAGCAAAAGAGAAAGCCGAAGCAGTGAAAGAAAAAGCTGCCGATGCCGTTGATGCCGTAAAGGAAAAAGCTGCGGAAACCGTGGCCAAAGCAAAAGAAAAAAGCGCTCAAGCTGTCGACAATGCCAAAGAGGCTCTTTCCGATGCCAAGGATAAAGCTGCCGACACAGTGGCAAATGCCAAAGAGAAAGCCGCCGATGCCATGGCTTGCGCAAAAGAAAAAGCTGCCGCAGCTGCCAAGACCGTAGCCGACAAAGCCGGAGACCTCAAAGACAAAGCGGGCGACATTAAAGACAAAGCCGCCGGAGAAGGCTCGTCGATATTCGACAAAGTGAAAGATTTCGCCGCCGACGCCCTTGATGCCGGAGCCAAAGCCGCCCACAACATCGCCGACAAACTCAAAGGCTGACCCATAGCCACGTCTTCCCAACGTGAGGCTGTGTCAAAATAGGCGAAACCTCACCATAACATACAGACAAATCGTGTGTCAGCAATCGCCTTTCCGACATAATAAAAATGTGCTGAGCCTGAATCGACTCAGCACATTTCATATGGGTTAATATTAATATAGGGAATCTGTTACTTAACAACGATTTTGCCGGAGATGCGGCCTGCGCGGTAGATGTAGACACCGCGGCCGAGGCCATTGAGATCAACCGAACCGTGGCCGCTGATTGCGCGGTCAACCAGGCGTGTTCCCAAAATTGAATAAACCTCAAGGTGCTCCTTGCCGTTAACACTGTAGCTCAACGAGTTGCCGCCTTCCAATCGCACAAACTCCCCGTTGACAGCCACATTGTCAACACCACCAACCTCTTCAGCGCTACGATTTGAGAAATTAATCGTCAAAACAATCTTATTAGATGGATTTCCATTCTCATAAGCAGTCAAAACTCCAACTAAATCCTTAGTATCATCCGTCAACTTCGTAGCACCCCGATGTATGCCAAGATGTTTGGGCGTATTGGCATCCAAGGTGTAAGTTGTTTTAAAGGGAGCGGGAACACAGTTCTCAGTGCAATCCTGAAATGATGGAGCAAGCGACTCATCATCACAAGTCCCCTCTAAAGTAATCTGAGTATCTGACGAAGATACAATTTCCAATGAAGGCTCCCATGCTACTAACGAAATTGCCGGAACTTGCATAACATACCCAACCTCAATAGAGGTATCGGTTTTTATTTCCTTACCATCATAGATAAAATGGAAGCCATCAGCATATGCCATTGAGGCACATGCCAAGGCAAGAATTGATGTAAAAATTTTATTCATAAGCTAATATTTATTTTTTGATTAATCAAAATCATTCTTCGGGTTCATCAGAACCCGAAGAAACTTTTGCCTCTACAGCCTGAAGCACACCGCTGCCGTTATAGACAAATCCTACAACCGACAGATTTTCAGCATTCCATTTCGGATTCAAATCGAGTTCATGCTCAATCGTGGTCGGGGTGCCATGCACAATGCTCACCGCTTCTCCATTGAACCCGTTGACAGCAGCACGGAACACATGGTCATGTTTGTAATCGAAGTTGAAACTATTGTTCAACCCATACTGCAACGCGGTTATATCACTCTCCAAAATCCAAAGCTGGAGGTTGCAAGAGACCTTATCCGTCGATATCTTCAAATCAGCCGTGATTTTCAGTTTGGTCGGCTCACCGGATGCATCATTAACCAATTCAGGTTGCAAATCAATGTCAACAATAGGCTCTTTCTGAATCTCGTTACGTATAATGTCTGACCATGCATTTCTGCCGACAAGCCCCGAAGTACGATTGATAGCACCGATTGGCAAACCTACACCTGAAACTACCCCTGCTTTCTTTGCATACTCTTCACCGTCTGGAACCCTAAGGCACTGTGTGATACCTCCCCAAACAGCATCACCATCCCCTATTGAAAAGGCATCACCACCTGAATGGATTCCGACTACAATGAGCTGGTCGCCATATTGCTGTTTCAACCCCTTGATGATATCGTGGGCTTCAGGGCAGTTAACACACTTCTGGCCGGTGAACTCTTCAAGAAGCACCCCGCGTTTGGCATCAATGGGGGGCAACTCCTTGTAGCGGTCACCGGGTTCTATGTCGTTGCAGGCGGAGAGGGCTGCCCCTGCAGTGAGGATTGCCAAGGCCGCGAGCTTGAAGTTTGTCTTTTTGATGTTCATTTGCTGAAAAAGTTTAGTTCGATGAGAAATTACTGTTTCCCGGAGAGGGAGCTGTTTTTATGTTGTTTGTTTTCAGCTGTCAGTTGTTGGTATTGTTTCGGAGAGAAGGGATTTCAGAAGAATATGGTTCTTTCAAAGGTAGAGCCAAACCGGCTTTTAGAAGTTGTAGCTGTAGGCCAGCTGGAATCCGCGCGATGCTGGAACATAGCGGCAGACACCGCCTGAGCAGTTGTAACCGGCGCGTGTGCGGCCATATCCTACCATCAGGCGGTTGCGGCGGTAGTTGCCGGTGACGGTGGCCATGTAGTAGTGAAGGTTGGTTTCGCCGCAGTTCCACTGGTCGCTGACGCTCACCATCAGATAAGGAAGAATCGACAGCTCAAGTAGCCCGTAAGCCCAGTCGCCTTTATCCTGTTTGGTGAAGAGATACTGGAATTCTCCGCGCAGGGTGAGCTTGTTCGACATCTTCCACTTCGGTTCAAGCACCAGGATGTTGGAGTTTATCATGCCGCCATGCCCTTCAACCACCGTCTGGTTATAGCGCTGGTTCATATACATGAAGTTCAGATGGAACTCCTTGGTGATTTTCTTGTCGAGTTGCAGATTTATATCCTGGTAGTTCAGCTCACCCATTTTGAAAAACGAAGTGTGGCCGCCGTCTGTGCCGTAGAGCGAGTTGTGGAACTTTTCACCTCCCGTGTGGTGCAACCCGCGGATATAGCTCACGTTTAGTTTCAGCTTTGTGCCGTATTTGCCTCCAAGAGCTGTTTTGCGCTTGAATGTATAGGCGAATGCCCCCTGGAAAGCCCACTCGCCGGGCGCGGCCTGTGTGGCATATGGGTAGAGGGCCGCCAGCGAATAGGTGTGCTGGTAGGCGAAAGCGGGCATGTTGTTGAGAAATGCCGAGGTGAGACTCATCGACCGCTGGCTGCGGAACGACATATCCTCACTGCGCTTCACCTGCAGCAATGCGCTCCATCCGGTTTTTGAATATGCAGCCGAAAGCATCAGGGCGTTGCCGTGGCGGTAGGTGTAGTTGTTGTCAAACGACGGATCCTGCCCTTTCCATGCAAATTCACCCAACAGGCTCAGGCCGCCGCGATAGAAATGGGTGCGCACATCGAATGCGTTCACATTTTTCGGAAGGTTGAGTTTGAAGTTAGTGCCGGGCACTATGATGTCTTCCTTCTCTTCATTTTTCAGCACATACGATGCCCCGAATGTCCAGATTATACCTTTGTTGGAAAACGACTTCACATAATCGTTGAGGTCGAACTCGACATCGGCACCGAAAACACGCGACTCCTTGCTCCAGTCCCAAAACCGGCGCTGGATGCCGCCAAGGGCAGTGAAACGGAAACCTTTCAATGCATTGACCTTCAACCTGCCGCCACGGATGGAGTTATCGATTCCGAGGCTGCGCTCCTCATAAGTGCGGAGGATGAAACCGCTGCCGAACTGCTCGTAGAAGTCTCCGGCTGTCAACTCAAACCCTTTATACTTACCTTTCACATAAATGTTGGGCACACCCCACCCCTTGAAATCAGGCTCAAAACCCGGAAGCGGATGCTCAAGATATTCAACCCGCAGACCGGCATCGACGAACTGGCTGTATAAGCCCACATCGGCATAGGTGTTTGTGAGCACTTTATCCTTATAATCCTCGGTACCTATCTTGTAATCCTTTTCAGGAAACAATATGTCTGACTGCACACTGCCATGAACAGTCACTCCTTTAGCACCTGCGGCTAAAGGCGCAACGGCCACGCATATTGCAATCGCTGTCTTGCTGAGGTTCATGTGTTATATCTCCGGGTTAATGATTGGCGGTCTGGACGCAGAGAGATTTATTTGCTCTGCAATTCGCGTATTTTCTCAATTATATGGCTCTCGGAACCGTCGATATATCCGCTGCGGCTGTCGGCGATATTGCCGTTGCCGTCGATAATCAGCACGTGGGGAATCATCTGTATGCCGAGCGCGCGCAGGAAATCGCTGTTGGTATCCAGCAGCACCTCATATTCCCACCCTTCGGCATCAACCAGAGGTTTCACTTTGCTGACGTTCTGGGCCTCGTCGGTAGAGATGGCGATGAGCTTCATGCCCGTTTCATCCTGCCAGTCGGGATAAACCTCATGGATAGCCTTCAGCTCGCGGTTGCAAGGCTTGCACCATGTTGCAAAGAAGCTGATAACAAAAGGTTTGCCGTCATTCGACAGCGTTGCCGTGTCAACGGTTTTGCCGTCGATGGTTTTCAGGTTGACCGAGGGGAGCTGGGCGCTTGCGCCAGACACCGCAAATATGGCTAAAGCTACGGTAATCAGTGATTTTAAAAGTTTCATCAGATTTTCGGTTTTATATTCACACTATGTGGTGCCATCTGCCAATGACACGGTTTAATCTGCGCAAAGATAATCAGAATTTCCGAAATCGCCATACACCGGAGTTTTTTTCGTCACATCTGAACCGCGATTTAACAACCCTTAAATCCACTTCGGGAAACCCTCTCCACAACCGATATGCAGATTGTATGCAGCCCCGGTATTTTGCGCATAATCAGATTCCGCCACAAAGCCGCTGCAAAGCCCACGTCAAACGGCATCTGCGCAAAACAACCGAATATGTATATCCTATTCATTAACGGCATGATTGCAAACCTGTTCCCACAGCAATCCGACGCATGTAACTATTCAGCGGACGCGCCGATGTAGTCGCCGTTTAGAAAAGGGCGAGGA
>ERZ777011.1499-NODE-1499-length-23978-cov-2.825816_pt1 | contig 23978 bp, 27 predicted proteins | sample MGYA00374964_ERZ777011 | MGnify/ENA primary metagenome ERZ777011 (study PRJEB29310, sample SAMD00008975) | mouse gut metagenome | study: EMG produced TPA metagenomics assembly of the Metagenome analysis of fecal microbiota from mouse which was promoted... | reverse complement strand
GGATATGGTAATCGGCTCCCGTTTTATAGAAAACGAGGGCTTTCAGTCGTCTGGCTTAAGGAGAATAGGAATACGCTATTTTACCGCGCTTATACGGCTGCTCACGCGCAAGACCATTACTGATCCTACCTCCGGAATGAGAATGGTGAACAGAAAACTTATGGAGAGATTCTCAAAGGACTATCCGAAGGATTATCCTGAGCCGGAGAGCGTCGTTTCCGTTCTTATCGAAAAATACAAGGTCGAGGAGATCCCGGTGAGGATGAACGAGAGGAAAGAGGGGACTTCCTCTATTTCTTTATGGAAATCTGTATATTATATGATAAAAGTTTCTATCGCTATATGGATCGCGAGACTTGGCAGAAAAAATAAAAGAACGGCATAGCTTGTTCGGATTGGGTGAGGTGGCATTATGACTGTAAGAAGCCGTATAATTATAAGCGTGCTGATCGTTATAGGAATGATCTGCATCGTTATGACCATAAGAAAAAGAAAGATAGACCTGCGTTATGCGCTGGTATGGCTTTTAGTCTGCCTGGGGATTCTTGTGTTTACGGTTTTTCCGAAGCTTCTTGAGCTTCTGTCGGATTGTCTCGGTATCGCGACGCCTGTCAATATGCTTTTCTTCGTGGGCTTCTGTCTGTCCCTGATAATAATTTATACGCTGTCTATCTCGACCAGCAGACTGTCGGCGAAGGTCAAGGTGCTGACTCAGGAGATGGCTATTCTTAAACATGACATGAAGAACAATGAGATTTTATGTGAAAATAAGACGGCTGAGCCGGAGACTTCTGACAATGACAGTACGGAAAATCCGGCTTAATATTATTTCTGAAAATTGTTGAATTTGTCCCGAAATTATGCTACAATTTATTTACTAACTGGAGGTTTTAAGTATAGGAATAATGAGCAGCGTTCAATTACTTGACAAAACTCGCAAGATCAACAAGTTATTGCACAACAACAGCTCACATAAGGTAGTTTTTAATGACATATGCAGAGTAATGAGCGATATTATGGCTTCCAATGTCCTTGTCATAAGCAGGAAGGGCAAGGTGCTTGGCGTAAGCGTCAATCCGCAGGTTGAAGAGATGAGCGAGCTTGTGCGCGACGAGGTCGGCGGTTTTGTAGACGGTATGTTCAATGAAAGGCTTTTGAATGTCCTTTCCACCAAAGAAAACGTCAATCTTGAGACTCTTGGTTTTGAGGAGGGCTGCGCCGGAAAGTACCAGGCGATAATAGCGCCGATAGACATTGCGGGAGAGCGTCTTGGAACCCTGTTTATGTATAAGCTTGACTGTCAGTATGATATCGACGATATAATACTCTGCGAGTATGGAGCGACCGTCGTCGGTCTTGAGATGATGCGCTCGGTAAATGAGGAGAGCGCCGAGGAGGACCGGAAGGTCCATGTGGTAAGGTCGGCGATAAGCACACTGTCTTATTCCGAGCTTGAAGCCATAATACATATTTTTGACGAGCTGGACGGCGAGGAGGGAATACTTGTCGCAAGCAAAATAGCGGACCGAGTGGGGATCACCCGCTCCGTGATCGTCAATGCCCTGCGTAAATTTGAGAGCGCGGGAGTTATAGAATCCAGGTCTTCAGGGATGAAGGGTACTTACATAAAGGTGCTCAACGACGTCGTTTTCGATGAGCTTGCCAGAGTTAGGATTAAGAATTAGTGAATGGAATCGCTTATCTTACTGATATACGGTTCCATTTTTGCGGTATTTTCCCACTTTTGACGGATATAATGAAATGAATGCCATATATAGGTCAGAAGCGGAGGTTTTGGAAATTTATACCACAAGATGATGAAATTAATTAGAAATTTGTGCTTTACTTTTTTTTACAACTTGTTATAATGTAAACTATGGTAAAGTGTGTTTTAATTCTGAGGGAGTCTGAACCGCTCCCGATTGGGTTTTAGCATGATTTTTTTACGGTTAAAGGATTTGACCGCGTATAATGGCACGGAGGCAGAGAAAGGAGAAGACTTATGATCAATTCAGGAGCATTTGCGTATGTCGATCTGCTGACTGCGTCGGCTGATTACTCATGGAAACGCAATGAGATTCTGGGCAGCAATATGGCGAATGTCGATACTCCGGGATTCAAGAGGCAGGACGTAAGCTTTGAGTCGCTTCTGTCGGCTGCTGTTTCAAGAGCGTCGTCGTCATCAAGGTCGCTGACGCAGACAGTCAGGAATATTAATTACAAAGCTATTACTCCCACGGTGTATACGGATAATTCCAATCTGTCGTACCGTCTTGACGGCAATAATGTCGATCCGGATGTGGAGCAGATAGAGATAGCGTCCAATCAGTATTACTATAAGGGCATTATCGACAGCATGAATCAGGAATTTGCAAGAATAAGCACCGTACTTGCAACTTCATAAAGCATAATAAATTAAAGTCCCGTCCGGCGCGCGGCGCTTTGGGGGATTATTAAAGGAGAGCAATACAATGGCTATTTTTTCAGGAATGGATATCAATGCGTCCGGAATGTCGGCACAGAGACTCAGAATGGACGTTATATCACAGAACCTTGCGAATGCCGATACGACAAGAACGAGGGAGGGCGGTCCTTATGTGCGCAGGAACGTCATCCTGACGGAGAAAAAATCACTCGCCAATTCTTTCGGGCAGATTCTCAACAGGACAATAAACGGTGTCGGCAACGGAGTCAAGGCGACGGGCATCACAAAGGACACCGACACGGATATGAATCTTGTATACGATCCCGCTCACCCCGATGCGGATGAGAACGGATACGTTCTTTACCCTAATGTAAATCCCGTTACAGAAATGACGGACCTTATAGACGCGACAAGGTCGTTCGAGGCAAACGCCACGGCTTTTGAAGCGAGCAAAAATATAGCTTCCATCGGGCTTTCGCTTATGGAAGGGTAGGAGTGTAAATACATATGGCTGACATTACTTCGATTATGGAACTTGCTCCTAAGAGCACACAGGAGCTTTTCGGTTACGGACAGAGCGCCGGTACCAAGCTCAGGGAGGATACGGCGACATCGGCGTTTGACGGTATTTTTAACGCTGCCGTAAACCTTGTGAAAGGTACCAACGAGTACATACATGACGCGCAGGAGGCTGAGGTAGCCTTCGCGAAGGGAGAGATCACAAGTACGCATGAACTCGGCGTTATCGAGCGTAAGGCAAGCCTTTCGCTTCAGTATACCGTTGCAATCAAAAACCAGCTTCTCAGCGCGTATAAAGAGCTGATGAATATGCAGTTTTAATGAACTTGGGAGAATAATATGGACAGACTTAAGGGGATTCTTGAAAAGATCAAAGAATTCTGGGGCAAATTCAATAATAGGCAAAGGGTGCTGTTTATATCTATTTTGGCGGTGGTCGTTGTGTCCATCGTAATAATCGCCGTAGTATCCTCAAGAACGTCGAAGGTGGTCCTTCGCGAATGCGTCAGCGCTTCCGAGGCTACGGAGGTCCGCACCCTGCTTACCGACAACGACATCAGCTGTTCAATAGACAACAATTATGTCGTAAGGGTGAACGAGGAGGACTACACTGAGGCAAAACTTGTTCTCGGTTCAAACAAAATATCTTCCGACGGATATACCTTGCAGGATGCTGTCAACGGCAGCCTTACAAGTACCGCCGCGGACGCGCAGAAGAAATATGTCGCGTATTTGGAGTCAAAGTTTTCGCATGATCTTGAGGACATAGACGGAATCAAGTCCGCCAATGTGACCGTAAGCTTCCCCGACTCCGACAATACTATTTTTTCGGAGAACGAGGACGCGTCGATAACCGCGATGCTTACGCTTACGCACGAGCTTTCGTATGAGCAGTGCGAGGCGATAGGGCTTCTTCTTGCCACGAATGTAGGCAGCAAGAACAGCAATAACGTTACGGTTATGGATAGCGAGGCGCATCTTCTGTATTACGGCGGGACCTCGACGGTCGGCGGCGCTGTGACCGCGTCCCAGAAGGTACAGCAGCAGCTTGAAAATTCGCTTATCGCGAAGGCGAAAAGCCTTATTCTTCAGGGCGGGTTTTACACCGATATAGCAATATCGCCCAATCTTGACGTATCCTTTGACAATGTTGAGATAGTTGAAAAGGAATACACGATTCCGGAAGGCTCTGAACAGGGACTTTACAAATCCTCGTATGAGGTTGACTCAAGCGGTTCTCTTACCGACGCGAGCGGTCCGGCGGGAACGGAGTCAAACGATCAGGATACTACATACGAGATCGAGAACGGGGACGGCTCGAGGTCCGAGTATTCGCTCAGACAGTACGAATGGCTTCAGAACGAAAAAATAACGACGACTAAGCCGGCGCAGGGTAAGATCGACTATGACGCTTCGAGCGTTTCCATGGTCGCTACCAAGACTAACGTGCTTACCGAAAGCGCGGCAAGGGCGCAGGGATTGCTTGACGAAATGTCATGGGAGGAATTTAAGTATGCCAACTCCGATCCTACGGCTCTTGAGGTTGACGAAAATCTTATCGGTCTCGTTGCGACCGGGACGGGAATCCCGCGCGACAGGATCACTATAATGGCATACGAGCAGTATTTGTTTTATGAGGAAGAGGAAAGCCCCACATCGCCTTTCTTCATCCTTCAGATAATCCTTGCGGTTCTCATAGCCGGACTTTTGATATTTATCATAATAAGGAGCACCAGACCTGTTGCCGTTGAGGAAACGGAGCCTGAACTCAGCGTGGAGGATATGCTTGCTACGACCAAAGAACAGCGTATTGAGGATATTGATTTACAGGATAAGTCGGATACCCGTCTTGCCATAGAAAAATTTGTTGACGAAAATCCGGAGTCAGTGGCATTGCTTTTGCGCAACTGGTTAAATGAGGGATGGGAGTAGGACCGAGGAGGAAGCATCATGTCAAAGCAAAAAAGCAATTATGACGGAGTGCAGAAAAGCGCAATTCTTCTTATTGCCTTAGGACCGGAAAAATCGGCAAAAATATTCAAATATCTTAAAGAAGATGAAATAGAGCAGCTTACTTTGGAAATTGCCAATACGAGCAGCGTTTCTCCTCAGACAAAGGAAGAGATCTTAAGCGAATTCTATCAGGTCTGCCTTGCTCAGCAGTATATTGCGGAGGGCGGTATTTCTTATGCCAAGGAACTCCTTGAAAAAGCCTTGGGCGCTGACCGTGCGAAGGACGTTATCGGAAAGCTTACGGCAAGCCTTCAGGTGCGGCCTTTTGAGTTCATGCGTAAAACTGATCCCGCTCAGCTTCTTAACTTTATTCAGGATGAGCATCCTCAGACAATAGCTCTCATACTGTCATATCTGCCCTCGTTCCAGGCTTCGCAGGTAATATCCGCGCTGCCTCCGGAGAAACAGGCGGATGTCGCAAAGAGAATAGCCATGATGGACAGAACGTCTCCCGACGTTATCAAAGAGGTCGAGGGAGTACTTGAGCGTAAGCTTTCGTCGCTTGTCAATCAGGATTACACTATTATCGGCGGTACAGACGCCATTGTCGAGATCCTCAACGCGGTCGACAGAGGAACGGAGCGCCACATTCTCGAAACTCTCGAGATCGAGGAGCCGGAGCTTGCCGACGAGATCAGACGCAAGATGTTCGTGTTCGAGGATATCCTTTCGCTCGACGACAGGTCTATCCAGCGTGTGCTTAAGGATGTTGACAATAACGATCTTGAAATGGCTCTCAAGAACTCCAACGACGAGGTACAGAGCGTCATATTCAGAAACCTTTCCTCACGTCTTGTTGCTATGATAAAAGAGGATATGGACTTTATGGGACCTGTCAGACTCAAGGATGTTGAGGAGGCTCAGCAGAAGATCGTCAATATTGTCCGCAAGCTTGAGGATTCGGGCGAGATTGTTATTTCCAGAGGCGGAGGTGACGAGATAGTTGTCTAATCTTTTGAAATACAACAGCGTCGTCGTCAGAAATGACGACAGGCTTGTGATAGATTCCAACAGAATGCTTGACGCGCTTATCGAACAGCAGCACAGAAATCTTGCGCAGGTCTCGCCCGTTCCGGACGAGGACGGGTTTTTGTGCGGTCTTGACGCAGAGACCGTTGAGCGGCTTGTCACGGACCAGGACCAGGAGGAAGACGAGGAGCTAAAAGCTCAGGCGTCGGGAATCATAGAGGACGCCAAGGCGCAGGCGCAGGCGATTCTTGACGAGGCTGCGAGGCAGGCTGAGGATATAAGGACTCAGGCGAAGGAAGAAGGTTACAGCCGCGGCATGGACGAGGCGGGAAAGGATTCGGACCGTATACTGTCCGACAAGCTTTCGCAGATGGAGCAGGAGTTCGCGGCAAGGGAGCTTCAGCTTCGCAGGGAATGCGAGGATTACAAGGCGCATCTTGAACCCAAAATGGCGGAGACCATGCTTAAGCTTTTTACCAATATAACAGGAGCGATAGCGCAGGATAAACAGGATCTTGTGCTTAATCTTGTGAACAGCGTTATGCACAACGCGGAACTGAGCCGTGAATTTACGATAAGGGTTTCGGAGGACGACTATAAATTCCTTATAAGCAATAAAGAAATGATATACGGGGCGACGCTTCCGGAGTATCATATAGAAATATGCAAGGACCCGCATCTGGAGCGCAGCCAGTGCGTTATCGAAACGGACGCGGGTGTTTTTGACTGCAGCCTTGATATTCAACTGCAGAATCTTGTTCAGGAAATCAGGATACTCAGCTGCGCGATAGGCGGCTGACGGGCGGCTTTCGGAGGATAAGACTAATGGATACCGCGAAATACTTAAATTTACTCAACAGGACTTTTTACAAAAAAATGGGAAAGGTTTCGACGGTCGTCGGACTTACTATCGAGTCCATAGGACCGGACGCCAGACTTAACGATATATGTCATATTCTTTTGAAGGACAGACCGGGCGAATACATAAGCGCCGAGGTCGTGGGCTTCAAGGACAAGAAAATAATACTCATGCCCTTTGAGAATGTGGACGGGGTAGGTCCCGGATGCATAGTTGAAAATACCGGGGAGCGATTGTGCGTAAAGGTAGGTCCCGGTCTTTTGGGCAAAACGGTGGACGGACTCGGAGAGCCTATCGACGGCAGCGTCCTGGCGGAGTTTGAGAGATACCCCGCTGACGCGCCTTCGCCCGATCCTCTTAAAAGAGTGATAATAGATACAATTCTTCCGCTCGGTGTCAAGGCGGTGGATTCCCTTATGACAATAGGAAAAGGACAGCGTATCGGTATTTTTGCCGGAAGCGGCGTGGGCAAAAGCACGCTTATGGGAATGTTTGCCCGCAATACGAAAGCCGACATAAACGTGATCGCGCTTATAGGAGAGCGCGGCCGTGAGGTGCGCGAATTTATAGAGAGGGACCTGGGAGAAGAGGGAATGAAGCGAAGCGTAGTGGTAGTCGCGACCTCCGATAAACCGGCCCTTATTCGTAATAAAGCCGCTAAGACCGCAACCGCGATAGCCGAATATTTCAGGGACAAGGGCAAGGACGTCCTGCTTATGATGGATTCGCTGACGCGTTTTTCCATGGCGCAGAGAGAGATCGGACTTGCTACGGGCGAGCCTCCTGTTACGAGGGGATACCCGCCGAGCATGTACAGCGAGATGCCGAAGCTTCTCGAACGTGCGGGAAATGCCGAGAAAGGCTCTATAACCGGACTTTATACTGTGCTTGTTGACGGAGACGATTTTAACGAGCCTATCACGGATACCGCGCGAAGCATTCTCGACGGTCATATCATGCTTTCGAGGAAGCTGGCGCATAAGAACCATTATCCGGCGATAGACGTTTTGCAGAGCATTTCAAGATGTATGAGCCAGATCGTTGACGGAGGACAGAAACAGCTTTCAGGAAAACTCAAGAACGTGCTGGCGACCTATACCGAGTCCGAGGATCTGATAAATATCGGCGCATATAAGGCCGGAAGCAACAAAGAAATAGATTACGCTATAAGCAAGATAGATAAGGTCAACGAATTTCTTATGCAGGATACCGAATCAAGGTTATCCTATGACGAAGAGCTTGCGATGCTCTCCGAGGTTTTTGAAGAGCAGGCGGCGGGCTAGGAGTGATGCGCGATGGCTAAATTCATGTACAGGATGCAGAACATCCTTGACATCAAGTATAAAATGGAGGATCAGGCGCGCTCCGTTTATTCCAACGCCAGACACAGACTTGATACTGAAAGGAATAAGCTGGAGGAGCTTTTTTCCGGCAAAAGAAGGCTGGAGAACAAGTACAGGGAGCTCGCGCAGGGTTCTTTGAATGTGCGCGATCTGCTTGACGGCAGGCGCGCGATAGATTATCAGAAGGAGCTTATAAAAATTCAGATGGTGGAGGTCCGCGTGGCGGAGAAGAACTTTGAAGCGGCCAGAGCAAGGCTTAACGAAGTTATGAAAGACCGCAAGACGCATGAAAAGCTCAGGGAGAGGGCTTTTGAGGATTTCCTTATGGAGCTTAACGCACAGGAAAAGAAAGAGATAGACGAACTTGTCAGCTATAGATACGGAGCAGGCAGGGAGGAAAGCGATTTATAGGGAGAGGAGAAGTAACCCATATGCCGAAGAACAAAGACAGAGACGAGATTTTGGAAGATGAGGATTTGGAAGACGAGAAAGAAGGTAAAAAGGGAAACAGGGCAATGTCCTCCCTTATCGCAGTCTTTATCGTAATAATATGGATAGCGATTTTCGCGCTTCTTATAAAGCTTGACGTGGGCGGTTTCGGAAGTTCGGTTATGTATCCGGTTTTAAAGGACGTTCCAGTGCTCAATAAGATACTTCCGAGTGACGGACAGGGCGAGGAGCAGATATCGCAGAGCGGAAACGCGTACGCGACGATAAGGGACGCGGTGGACCGTATAAACGAGCTTGAGAATCAGATCGCCATATACAAGCAGAACGCCGACGACAATGCGGAGCAGATATCAACGCTCACGGCGGAGCTGAAAAGACTTAAAGCATATGAGCAGAATCTCACTTATTTTGAACAGCTCAGGGAAAAATTTGACAAAGAGGTTGTTTTTTCCGACAAAGCGCCCGATATAGAAGAATATAAGAAGTGGTATGAAGAGCTTGATCCGGATAACGCCGAAAAGATTTATCAGCAGGTGCTTCAGCAGATGCAGAAAGATCAGGTGATACAGGATCTTGCCGACAGATTTGCGGCTATGAAAGCTGATGCCGCCGCGGCTATTTTTGAGGAGATGACAGGCGATCTTGAGAAGGTTGCCAATATTCTTATGTGTATGAAGAGGGACCAGTCGAGCGCTATACTCGGAGCGATGGACAGCACGCTTGCCGCAAAGCTTACGCTTCTTATTTATCCTACGGATGATTAAGCATTGCATTCAGGTGCTTTGCTTTATCATATATATTATTTTAAGGAAAGGAGGAGAGTGAATGAAGGCAGGGAACATATCTCCCGCTGCAGAGCAGGCGCAGCTTGTGCCAGGCGTAAAGATGCAGGGAAATGTTGATTCCTACGCGCAGAGCAAGGCGGGAAGCCTGGGAAGCTTTCAGATGTATCTTGCCGCGAATGCCGGGAAAGGACATGAGATCGGTTTTGCGCCCGCGGCTTCGGGAAAAGACCAGGTCAAGGTTTCTGGCGAGAACGTCAAAAAGGATTTCTCAAATCTTCAGGAGAATACCGTTAAGGATAAAATCTCCGGGGATGCAGGCAAAACCGAAAATACTGTCGGAACCGTCAATAAAGACGGAGGCAAAGCGGTTTCGGAAGCCGTAAACAAAATAGAGGAAGCCGTTAAAAAGGAACTGGGTCTGTCCGACGAGGAATTTGAGGCGCTTCTTGCGGAGCTTGGATTCTGTGTCGCTGATTTAGCGGTGCCCGGAAACGTCGCATTGCTTGTAGCTAAAGTAAACGATACCGACGTGGCTTCGGTGGTGGCGGATTCCGAACTCACGGAGCAGCTTACGGATCTTATGACGGCTATTGATACGGCGGTTGCCGAGGTCGCGGATCAGTTTGATTTCGAGCCGGAACAGTTCGGGCAGATGCTTGAAGAGGCTGCAAAGCAGGATGCTTCTGATAATGACGAAGCGCCAATGACGCCGGTCGATGCTGAAGAAGTACAGACCAAGCAGCCGGAATTTGCGGTCGTCAAGGATGAGAGTACAGGCAAAGAAATCAAAGTTACGATCGAGAACGGCAAAGTCACGGACAGCGAAACTACAGTACAGAATGTAAAGACTCCCGAAAACGCGCAGGATGCCGCAGACGGACAGCACGACAAAAGACAGGGCGGATCGGAGCAGCGTGGAGAGAACAGCTTTGCGTCGGATCTTGTACAGAACCTTACGCAGGCGGTTGCTGAACGTACGGAAGGCGTTTCGAGCTTTACCGAAAGCTACACGGTGAACGCGGCGGACATTATCCATCAGGTTATTGAAGCGATCAAGGTGAACGTCAGTCAGGCAACGAGTTCCATGGAATTACAGCTTAATCCCGAACATCTCGGTAAGATAAGCCTTAATGTGGTGACGAGGAACGGGGCGGTGACGGCTACAATAACAGCCCAGAACGAAGCTGTAAAAGGAGTCATCGAAAGTCAGATCGTACAGCTCAGGGAAAGTCTTAACAATCAGGGACTCAAGGTCCAGAGTGTTGAGGTTGCGGTTGCGAACCACGGTTTTAACCTCGGAGAGAACAACGCCGGTCAGGAGCAGAACAATAATAACCGGGGGACGCGCGGACGCAGGAATTTCGGCGATTATGACGAGCTTTCGGAGGAGGACGACGACATGGCGGATATCCTTCAGCAGAGGATCATGGAAGCCGACGGAAACAGCGTGAATTACACGGCTTAGAGGAATAACAGTTATGCACGCGGAAACAGTGCGATAATAATGAAAGGAGGAATAAAGATGGCAATATCGGCACAGATAGTAGACGGCAAGATAGTTGCTAATTACACTCAGGGAACCAATATCAGCGAGGACAAAAAGGGAAACGATTCACTTGACAAGGACGCGTTCCTCAAAATACTCGTTGCGGAGATGCAGTATCAGGATCCGCTTGAGCCTTCGTCCAACACTGAATGGGTTACGCAGATGGCTTCGTTCTCGCAGATCGAGTCGCTTCAGGATGTCAGCAAGACTCTCGGAGAGCAGACGGCGGCACAGCTCGTAGGCAAGAGGGTGATCGTTGAGGCGTCGGAGAATGAAGGCGGAGAGGTAAATTATGTCACCGGAATCGTGCAGTGCATAGAAAAAAGATCCGACGGACTTTATTTTTCTATCAACGATTTACTTTATCCTGTTGACAGTCTTTACGCGGTGGTAGACGAGGAGTATTACAAGGATCTCATGGAAGAGGGATCGAAGACACCTGAGGAGTCAAGGGACCATCAGAACGGCAGTGCTGATGATAAGACGGCCGGAGTCGGGAAATAGGCTAAGGAGAGCCGACGGAAAGAAGGTAAGATATGGATATCAAAGAAGCCCGATTTACATCAATTGAACAGGTCACGGGACGTTATCTTAACCAGAATCCTTCATATGCGCCGGAACAAAGCGTTGAAACTTCTTTTGAGGAGATCCTCAGAAAAAAGGTTGATCTGACCAGTCCAAAGACTCAGGGAACCGCTGATCTAAGATTTTCAAAACATGCGGCACAGAGACTTTCGGACAGGAACATAAGCCTTTCAGAGGAACAGCTTGACAGACTGCAGAAGGGCGCAAGACTTTGCGGCGACAAAGGAATCAAGGAATCGTTAGTGATCATGGATGAATACGCATTCATAGTGAACACACAGAAAAACACCGTGATAACGGCAATGGAACAGGGAAATGAAGGTGAAAATATTTTCACCAATATAGACGGAGCGGTTTTAGTATAGGTTCGGACCTTCGGGAGAACCGATTGCCCCTGAATGCCAGAAGGGGCAGGCAGAAAGCTCTGGCTCACAAATTAAATTACGAATTAATTTATAGGAGGTCATTTAATTATGATGAGAGCACTTTATTCTGGTGTGGCAGGTCTTAGAACGCACCAGACAAGGATGGACGTAATAGGTAACAATATTGCCAACGTCAATACCGTTGGATTCAAGTCCGAGACGGTTACTTTCAGCGATGTTTTGTACCAGACGACACAGCATGCGTCGGGAGCCAATCAGGAAACAGGCGCCGGCGGTACGAACGCAAAGCAGATAGGTCTCGGTTCATCGGTAAACTCTATCAGCACAAAGATTACGGAAACCGGAGGATATCAGACTACGAACAATCCGTTCGACTTGATGATCAACGGCGACCAGTTCTTCATCGTAAACAATAACGGACAGAACTTCTTCACCAAGGCGGGCAACTTCAAGGTTGACACTCTCGGAACTCTTGTGACTTCGCAGGGTTATGCGGTTATGGGATGGCTTGCGGATCAGGAGGGAAACATAAAGGTGGATAACGTATCCAAGATAAACCTTTACGCTCCTGAATACCAGCAGGCTAATCCGATGGCTACGACGGATGTTTCCATTTCGGGAAATATCAATAAGGAGGATGAGAGCTTCGGCTCCGTTGACGGAACAAGAGCAATAAACGTATCCTTCTATGACAATCTCGGATACAAGTACCAGCTCACTATACAGATTTCGCAGAATGCCGACAATGAATTCGGATATTCGCTTGCGTCTTCGGCGCTTACCTGCAACGGAAACCCTATAGACGGCATTACCGAGGCTAATATTGAGGCAATACTCGGAGCCAACGCCGAGCTGACGTTCAATGAGGCGGACGGAACTGTCGCTACGCCCGCGGACGGAAAGATAACGCTCAATATTGCGGGACTTGGAATTGAAGCGCTTCCCGGAGACATTACGCTTGACGTATCCACCATCACCTGCCGCGGTACCGAGACGGCTCTTGATTCGTCAAGAGGAGACGTTACGGACAAAAATTCCGGAGCCGGAAGAACGGTCGGAGTAATGTCCGAGGTAAGTATCGCGAAGGACGGAAAAATTTCCGCTTCATACGACAACGGCGAGCAGAGAGTTATCGCCCAGATCGCTGTCGCAAGCTTTGTCAATCCTTCGGGACTTGAAAAAGTCGGAGACAATCTTTTCCAGTCCACTCTTAACTCTGGCGAGTTTGACGGAATCGGAGAGGATATAACTGCTTCCGGCGGATATTTCGCTACGGGCGTTCTCGAAATGTCAAACGTTGATCTTGCGGCAGAGTTCACCGACATGATCACGACACAGAGAGGCTATCAGGCCAATTCAAGAATCATCACCGTGTCGGATACGCTTCTTGAGGAACTTATCAATCTTAAGAGATAATTTCAGATAATGCGTCCCCGGGTGCTTTTGTTGGCATCCGGGGATTAATTGTAACGATTCAGTCATACGAAATTGAGCTGTCGGTTATTTTTATAAAAATATTCCGTCGGCTTGTAAACGTTATGGCTGAATTGTTACATTAATTATGCAAAAAAAACAGGTCTTATTTGACATAAACCTAGGCGGAGGTGTATAATGATAGAGTTGACTAGGTTCAACGGAACCACATTCGACCTCAATCCCGATTTGATTGAGCTGATAGATTCGACGCCGGACACGGTCATAACCCTGACAACCGGACGTAAATTAATTGTAAAAGAAAGTAGACAAGAGATAAAAAATTTAGTATTATCATATAGAAGGGCAGTTTATGCGAATATGCTCTCCGACATAATTGAAACATAAGAACAAGGCGGGTACATAATTATGGATTTGGCTACCATAGTGGGATTGGTCCTTTGTTTGGGCCTTATGATATTTGGTATTGTAACCGGAGAGGACGGCTTTGCCGCTCTGAAAAACTTTCTTCACGCGCAGTCAGCGATAATAACATTCGGCGGCGCTATTTCGTCTACGCTTATTTCCAACAAACTCAAAGACTTCACAAACGGTCTTAAAGGAATCAAGATTGCTATCAAGCAGGATATCGGCGACCAGACGGAAATGATAAAAAAGGTAATTGAGCTTTCCAACGTAGCGCGTAAGGAAGGCTTGTTGGCGTTGGAGGAAGCCGCCAATAATATTGACGATGAATTTATGAAAAAAGGCATTCTGCTTATAGTCGACGGTACCGAGCCCGACCTTGTAAGAGCGATTCTGGAAACGGAGCTGACATGTGTGGAGCAAAGACATAAGAAAGTAATATCCGTGTGGGAAACATTGGCTGCAATGGGTCCTGCCTGGGGTATGATCGGTACCCTTATCGGACTTATAAACATGCTTAAACATTTGGAGGATATCAATGCCGTAGGACCTAATATGTCCGTAGCGCTCATCACTACGTTGTACGGTTCAATGCTTGCGAACTGGATATCTCTCCCTATTTCCAATAAACTGAGAGCTAACAACGCTGAGGAGGTAACTCTTAAAGAGGTCATGATCGAAGGTCTGCTTTCGATTCAGGCAGGAGAGAACCCCCGAGTAATAGAAGAAAAGCTTAAATCCTTCCTTGCGCCTGCTGACAGGGCAAGATACGCTGAAGGTACGGAGGGCGGAGGTGAGCTGAATGGCTAGAAACAAGCAGGAAGAACCGCCGCTTAAAACAGACGGCTGGATGGCTACGTTCTCGGACTTGATGAACCTTCTTCTGTGCTTTTTCGTGCTGCTTTTTGCCATGTCGTCGGTCGATACCGATAAATGGCAGCAGCTTGTGGCTTCTTTTTCCTCTAATTACAGTATTTTACAGTCGGGAGGAGAAGGTCTCCAGGACGGTCAGCTTATCGCTAGCGGAGCGAGCCAGCTCACGCAGATTGGCGAATATTATGCGCAGATAGGTCTTAATCAGGACGGCAGCGAGGACAGCAACGACGACGCGCTTATTGAGTTTGAGAAGCAGCAGTATGCCGAGTCCGAGGAGATGGGCGATAAGATAGAGGATATACTTGAGAGTAAGGGCTTGGGAAGCGAAGTCGAGGTTCAGGTGACGCAGACTTATGTAAGCCTTAATATGAGGGGCGCGCTGCTGTTTGAATCGGCGTCCTCGACGCTTACCGACGACGCGCACCGCGTTCTCACCGAGGTTGCTGAGATACTCAGGAATTATGAGGATAATCATATCAAAATAGAGGGACATACGGATAATATTCCGATCAATACGGAAAAGTTTCCGAGCAATAATGAGCTTTCTTACGCAAGGTCGCTTGAGGTGTTTTATTTTCTTACAAGGGATAACGGTCTGGACGGCAGCAACATCGAGAACTCAGGATACGGGGAGCGTCAGCCTATAGCGTCCAACGATACGGCGGAGGGCAGGGCCCAGAACAGGCGTGTTGAGATAAAGATTTTTAACAGCTTTAACAGCAAATAGAATTTAACTATTAGAGGTGGCATTATGAAAAAAGGAATGAGCAATATCTTTGTACTGGTGTTGGTGTTGGTCAATCTGATCCTTACGATCGTTCTTGTTTTTACTTTCGTACCTTCGATCAACAAAACCAATAATCTTGTCAACAAAATCTGTGAGATAGTTGATCTGAATGTCGGGGATAACAACGGCAATAACGGAGACGCGATAACGGTTGCGGATCTTGACAGCAGGGCGGTCAAGTTCGGAACGGGGGAGGATGCGCCCTCGGAGATCACGATCACGCTCGCTTCGTCGGAGGAGGATAAAAAGGCTCATCATATGAAGATCGGAGTGATTCTCAACCTTAACAAGAAGCACAAAGATTATGCCGAGAATTCCAAGATGATAGATACGACGATGACTAATATAGGAAGCACGATAGTATCGGTAGTCAGCGACTATAAATATGCCGATGTGGACCGCGAAAAGATGGAGGCCGATATTTTGCAGGCGCTCAGGGAACTCTTCAATTCTGATTTTATATATTCTGTGGAATTCAGCCAGTGGCAGGTTCAGTAATATGCTTTTTTCGGATAACGCTATGGATGAGTTCATTAACACATTACAGTTTATATTTTACGGAAAGAAGGTGAGAGAAGATGGGCGAAGTCCTTTCGCAGAATGAAATTGATAATCTGCTCAAGGCGCTTACAAGCGGCGAGCTTGACGTCAACGAGATAAAGGATACCGAGGAAAAGGTAGTCAAGAATTATGATTTTGCAAGACCTGCAAAATTTTCAAAAGAACATCTTCGAACACTTGAGATCATATTTGAGCATTACGGGCGGCTTCTTTCCACCAACCTTCCCGCGTATCTGCGGAAACCGGTCCAGGTGGAGGTTATGAACTCCGAGGCTGTTATTTATTCGGAGTTTTCAAATGCTCTTTCAAATCCGGTGCTTCTTGGTGTCATAAATTTTGAGCCGCTTGAGGGAAACATAGTAATAGAAATTGCCTCAAACATCGGGTATTCAATGGTTGACAGGCTTCTCGGAGGAGCCGGTACGCCTCTTGACAAACCGAGGGATTTCTCGGAGATCGAGTTGGTCATACTGGAAAGAATGTTTAACGTGTGCGTCAATCTGCTGCGGGAACCGTGGCAGAACGTGGTGAGTATAGTGCCGAGACTTGAGAGGATAGAAACCAATTCCCAGTTTGCCCAGATAATATCGCCCAGCGAAATGATAGCGATAATAACGATCAATCTCAAGATAGGAGATGTAGAGGGCATTATAAACGTTTGTCTTCCTTTTGCGGTGCTTGAACCTGTTATGGATAACCTGAACACGAAGTACTGGTTCTCAACCATGCAAGATAAGGATGTCAATACATATGAAGACGCGATATCTTCACTTATTTCCAAAGCGCAGATACCTATCAAGGCAGTGCTCGGAACAAGCCAGATTTCGGTCAACGATTTCCTCAATCTTAATGTCGGTGATATAATTAAGGTTGATACCAAAGTTGATCAGGAACTTGATATATTTGTAGGCAATATTGATAAATTCAAGGCTTTACCTGGTTCTTCCAATGATAAATATGCAGTCAGGCTTACAAAAGTTTTGAGAGGAGAAGAATGAAATGGATGGTATGTTATCACAGGATGAAATAAATGCTCTTTTGTCGGGCGCCAATCTTGACGGCGGCGGAGCAGCCGAGGACAGCGCGGAGGAATCGCTTACCGACGAGCAGAAAGACGCGCTCGGTGAAGTAGCCAACATAAGCATGGGTACGGCGGCGACGACTTTAAGCACGCTGCTGAATCAGGTGGTTAATATTACTACGCCCAACGTTTCGTATATGTATTGGGACGATCTCGCTGATTCTTATGACAGACCGTGTGTGTTTCTGTCGATCCAGTATACATGCGGACTTGACGGAAACAATGTTTTGGTGCTCAAAGAGCGCGACGTTAAAATAATAACAGACCTTATGATGGGAGGCCCGGGCGTAGAGTCGGAGGAGCCTATCAACGACCTTCATCTGAGCGCGATCGGAGAAGCCATGAATCAGATGATGGGTTCGGCGGCGACCTCCATGTCTTCAATGCTGGGTCAGAAAATAGATATCAGTCCTCCGGTCGCTAATCTTATTGATCTCAATGAGAAGCAGGACGAAAGCGTGCTTCCGGCATTTCTGAACAAAAGATTCGTCAAGGTGGCTTTCAGAATGACTATCGGGGATCTGATCGACAGCGAGATCATGCAGCTTTATCCTTTTGATTTTGCGGAGAATCTGTACGAAACATTTTCGGCGACTATCATGGGACCCGCGCCGTCGACGGATATTCCGGAGGTACAGCCGGCTCCGTCAGTACCGGAACCTGCGATTCCGCCTCAGCCGGATATGTCGCAGATGCAGCAGGCTATGCCCAATATGGGAATGCCGCAGATGCAGCCTATGCAAGGATACGGAATGCCGCAGATGCAGCCCATGCCGGGGTATGGAATGCCGCAGATGCAGCCCATGCCGGGATACGGAATGCCGCAGCCCAATGTCAATGTTCAGCCGGCAGCATTTCAGGCGTTTACGGGCGGACCTATGGCGGCAGGGCATGAGAACATAGACCTTATTATGGATGTACCTCTTGAGGTTACGGTGGAGCTTGGCAGAACGTCAAAGTCCATCAAGGAGATTCTCGAGTTTGCACCAGGAACCATTGTCGAGCTTAACAAAATAGCGGGCGAGCCGATAGATGTGCTTGTAAACGGCAAGTATGTCGCCAAGGGCGAGGTAGTGGTAATCGAAGAGAGCTTCGGTGTTAAAATTACAGAAATAATTAAATAAGTAGTATCAAAAAATTATTTTCTGTGTTAGAATATTAAATAAACAGGGAGTCATACCCTCAAGTTAGAAGGAGATTAAAAGATGGCAAAGAATATACTGATTTGCGACGATGCTGCATTTATGAGAATGATGATCAAGGACATTCTTACAAAGAATGGTTACACCGTTGTAGGAGAGGCAGAGAACGGCGCAAGAGCTGTCGAGAAATACAGTGAGCTTAAGCCGGACCTTGTCCTTATGGATATTACCATGCCGGAAATGGACGGAATCCAGGCTCTCAAGAAGATAAAGGAAGGCGATGCCGGAGCCGCTGTTATTATGTGTTCCGCAATGGGACAGCAGGCCATGGTTATCGAAGCTATACAATCGGGGGCAAAGGACTTTATCGTAAAGCCGTTTCAGGCTGACAGAGTTCTTGAAGCAGTAAGAAAAGTAGTTGGCTAATATGATATTTTGTGGGATATCTGATAATAGTATTATTCAGTTTATTACCGTAACAATAATATTTGTACTTGTTCTGGCTATAACATATTTTACCACCCGATGGGTGGGCTCGTACCAGAAAAAGCACATGAGCCACGGCAGCATTAAGATTATTGAGAGCATGAGACTTTCGGGCAATAAGGTCCTGGAGGTCGTCAAGGCGGGAGATAAGTCTTTTCTGATTGCCGTATGCAAGGATACCGTTACATGCATAGGCGAGGTGAATGAGGATACGTTGGAATTGAATGAGCCGGAAGAGGCCGGAGAGACCTTCGGTACTGTTTTTAACAGATTCAGGTTTTCGCATAAGGAAGAGGCAGAGGATGAAGAAGAAAAATAGGCTCATTTCGGCTTTGATGAAGTTTGCGGTTCTTTTTCTTGTTGCTTTTATTATAACGGCATACAATACATCTGATGTCATGGCAACAGATATAACCCCGGAGACACCCGCGGAAACCACTGCGGATTCTTCCGATAATTTTACAATTGGAATAACGGCGGGGAATGGAAGTGACTTAGCAAGCGTTTTACAGATTTTGCTTGTTCTTACTGTAATAGCTTTGGCACCTTCCATTCTTATTATGCTCACATCTTTCACGAGAATAATTATTGTGATGCATTTTACGAGAACGGCGTTGGGAACACAGACGGCCCCTCCCAATCAGGTGCTTATCGGATTGTCTTTGTTTCTGACATTTTTTATTATGGCGCCGGTTTTCACGCAGGTATACAACGACGCGATCCTCCCGTTGTCAAGAGAAGAGATAACAGCGGAGGAGGCGTATGACGTAGGAATAGAACCGATCCGGAATTTCATGTTTGAGCAGACAAACACAAAGGATATCCGGATGTTTCTTGATATCGCTCAGGTCGAGGAAGTAGAGACCATGGAGGATATACCGATATATGTTCTTATTCCGAGCTTTATAGTCAGCGAGCTGCGTACCGCGTTCATCATAGGATTTTTGATATACATTCCGTTTATAATCATAGACATGGTGGTGGCGTCGGCGCTCATGTCGATGGGTATGATGATGCTCCCGCCGACTACGATCTCACTGCCGTTTAAGATACTTTTGTTTGTTATGGCTGACGGCTGGAACCTTATTATTGGCAATCTTGTCAAGACCTTTTACTGACGGAGGGAGGATGCCGTATGTCGCAGGATCAGGTTATAGACATTTCGAGACAGGCGTTGTTTCTGATAATAGAATGTTCGGCGCCGCTTTTAATAATATCGCTGGTGGTCGGTCTGGTTATAAGCATATTCCAGACGATAACCTCCATTCAGGAACAGACGCTTACCTTTGTGCCAAAGATCGTAGCCGTTTTTTTCGGAATGATGATCTTCGGTTCATGGATACTGACCAAGATGACGGATTATATGACGGAGCTTTGGTCGAACTTCAATACATACATCAGGTGATGCCGTTATGCTGAGCTTTGATATAGCTTTAACTTACTGGGAGATTTTTCTGCTTATACTGGCGCGTATTGCCAGCTTTATATATACCGCGCCTTTATTCGGAATCCCAAGTATACCGCAGAGAGTAAAGGTTTCTCTTTCTCTTTTTATATCCATACTCATATTTATGCTGCTGCCGGATAAAAGTCTGGTATATAACGGGATACTTGATTATGCCATACTTGTTATCAAGGAAAGCGTAGTCGGGCTTCTGCTCGGTTTTGTATGCAACGTATGCGTGCAGGTGGTTACGTTCATGGGACATATCGTTGATACGAATATAGGTCTGTCAATGGCGACCATGTACGACCCGTCGCTGCGTATGCAGACCGGCGTTACCGGAACGTTTTATTATTACACGACATTTCTGCTGATGCTGGTATCGGGGCTGTATCAGTTCCTGATCTCGGCTATCATTGATTCATATTCGATAATACCTTTCGGGGCGGTTACAATAAACACAACGCTTTACGACTCGTTCCTGGAGGTTATCGCAAGTTATTTTATTATAGGAATAAGACTTGCGCTGCCGGTATTCGTCACGATAATGCTTCTTAACGTCGTGCTTGGAATACTGACCAAAGTCGCGCCGCAGATGCATATGTTTTCCATCGGCGTACAGCTGAAGCTGCTGCTAGGTCTTGCGGTAATGTTTCTGACCGTGGGACTTCTGCCTGTCATTTCGTCGGCTATATTTAATATGATGAAACAGGTCGTAAAGAGCGTGGCAGGAGGGCTTGTATGATAAAATACGACCTTCAGTTTTTCGCCAAGGACGGTCCGGGCGGCGCCAAAACGGAACCCGCCAGCCAGAAAAAGCTCGACGACGCCCGCAAAAAAGGACAGGTAGCCAAGAGCAAGGATCTGAGCGGTTCGGTGATACTGCTGGCTTTCTTTATAATATTGAAGGTATATGTCGCCACTATGGGAAAAAGCCTGATGTCCGGCTTCAGGGAGACCTATACCAAAATCGGGGATCTGTCGGGCGCAAGCCTTGAATTTGACTCGGTGGGCAGATATCTGACCAACTTTATTAAAGACGGACTGCTTAATATTGTCGTTATTCTGCTGCCCATACTTGCGGTCGGATTCGTACTTTCCTTTGTTATGGACCTTGTTCAGGTAAAATGGAAGGTCAGCACCGAGCCGATGAAGCCTAAATTTGATAAATTCAACCCGATAAACGGAGTGAAACGGCTTTTCAGCGTAAAAACGCTTGTTCAGCTCCTCAAGCAGATTGTGGTAGTTGTCGTATGCGTGATTGTGGCATATAATAAGCTTAAAGATCAGATAGGACTGATTTTTAATATGTATGATATGCCGCTTGGCGCGGTGGTAGCCGCGATGGGAGACATAATACTTGACCTTGGGATCACGATAAGCGTTGTTTATCTTATCGTGGGGATTGCGGATTTTATTTTTGAAAAATTAAAATTCAAAGACGACATGAAGATGACCAAACAGGAGGTCAAGGACGAGTATAAGGATACTGAAGGAAGTCCCGATGTAAAGGGCAAACAGAGACGGCGCATGCAGGAGGCGTCAAGACGCCGCATGATGCAGGCAGTTCCCGAGGCGGACGTTGTAATTACCAACCCGACGCATTTTGCGGTGGCGCTCAAATACGAACCCGATTCCGGACGCGCGCCCGTGGTGGTCGCAAAGGGAGAGGATTATCTGGCTCTCAAAATAAAGGAAAAAGCCAGAGAAAGCGACGTGGAGATCGTTGAAAACAAACCGTTAGCCAGAATGATCTACTATAACGTGGATCTGGGCATGGAGATACCGCAGGAGCTTTATCAGGCGGTCGCGGAGGTCCTCGCGTTTGTATGGAAGCTTAAAAATAAAATTTAGATGAAATAACCGATGTGCGCTGAAAAGCAGCGCAATATCAATGAAAGGAGTACAGGACATAATGAAGTTCAAAAAAACGGATCTGTTTATAGGAATATACCTGCTTACGGCCATTGTAAGTCTTTTCATATCCGTTCCTTCCGGACTTCTTGACGTTCTGATGGCGATAAACATATCCGTCGCCATGGTAATTCTTTTTACCGCTCTGTACTCCAAGGAGGCGCTTGATATGCAGGCGTTTCCCACGATACTTTTGTTTACGACGATATTCAGGATAGGACTTAACGTATCTTCTACGAAGCTTATTCTAAGCACCGGTAATCCCGGAAAGGTCGTAGTGGCGTTCGGTCAGTTCGTAGCCAGAAACGATATGGTCCTTGGTTTCGTTGTTTTCGTTATTCTGCTGATAGTGCAGTTTGTGGTTATCAACAAAGGCTCGGAGCGAGTGTCCGAGGTAACCGCGCGCTTCACTCTCGACGCGATGCCCGGTAAGCAGATGGCGATAGACGCCGACCTCAATACCGGAGCGATAACCGACAAGGAAGCAAGGGAGAGACGCGAGAAGATACAGCAGGAATCAACCTTCTTCGGAGCCATGGACGGCGCTACGAAGTATGTAAAGGGAGACGCTACCGCAGGTCTTATAATAACGGTCATAAACCTTGTCGGCGGTCTTATCATGGGAGTTACGCGTCAGGGAATGGAAATAACCGAGGCGCTTAACCAGTATGCGCTGCTCACGATAGGCGACGGCCTTGTGAGCCAGATCCCTTCGCTGCTTATATCGCTTTCGACAGGTATTCTTGTAACGAAAGCGTCAAAGGGCGAGGAGCTTCCGGACGAGATCATGGGAGAGCTTTTTGCGCTTCCCAAGGTACTTATGATCGTCGGGGTAACGCTTGCGCTGCTCGGTATCGCCACGCCGCTTCCCGCGCTTGTGTTCGTTCCGATTGGAGCCGCTCTCTTTATATGGGGACTTGTCGCGAACCGCAGGAAGGCTGTCAAGGAAGTCGAGGAAGAGGTCGAAGAATCGGATATGGAGGCTCAGGAGATACGAAAGCCGGAAAATGTCGTTTCGCTTCTTCAGGTCGATCCTATTGAGCTTGAGTTCGGATACGGAATAATTCCGTTAGCCGACGTTAACCAGGGCGGAGATCTGCTTGACCGAGTTGTAATGATAAGACGTCAGGTCGCTCTGGAGCTCGGTACGGTAGTGCCTATAATAAGACTTAGGGACAATATACAGCTTAATCCCAATCAGTATATCATAAAGATAAAAGGAATACAGGTCAGCGAGGGAGAGATCCTTTTTGACCATTATATGGCGATGAATCCCGGATTTGTGGAGGAAGAGGTTACAGGTATTCCCACTTTCGAGCCTTCCTTCCATCTCCCTGCAATATGGATAACTGAGAATCAGAGAGAGAGGGCGGAGTCGCTCGGATATACGGTCGTCGATCCTCCTTCCATTATAGCGACACACCTTACGGAGATCATCAAATCCCATATTGCGGAGCTGCTCACGAGACAGGATACTCAGAATCTTATCAACAATCTCAAGGAGAACAATCCTACGCTCGTGGAGGAGCTTGTACCCAAGCTCATGGGGGTCGGAGAAGTTCAGAAGGTGCTCCAGAATCTTTTGGAGGAGGGCATTTCCATAAGGGATTTGCTTACGATTTTTGAAACGCTCGCGGACCATGCCGGAGTCACAAGAGACACGGATGTGCTTACCGAGTACGCGAGACAGAGCCTTAAACGCGCAATATCGAATAAATTTTTCGTCGCGAGCGAGGTCACAAGCGTCATAACGCTCGATCCTACGCTTGAGCAGGAAATCATGAATTCGGTTAAGCAGACCGAGCAGGGAGCGTATATCAATCTTTCGCCCGACAGGGTAAGGAATATAATAAACGCGGTGCAGACGGAGGCGGTCAAGCTTGAGGAAATGGGCAAAACTCCGATAGTTATTACTTCTCCGATAGTCAGAATGTATTTTAAGCGACTGACCAATGATTATATAAAAGA
>ERZ777011.1496-NODE-1496-length-24033-cov-3.290808_pt1 | contig 24033 bp, 47 predicted proteins | sample MGYA00374964_ERZ777011 | MGnify/ENA primary metagenome ERZ777011 (study PRJEB29310, sample SAMD00008975) | mouse gut metagenome | study: EMG produced TPA metagenomics assembly of the Metagenome analysis of fecal microbiota from mouse which was promoted... | reverse complement strand
CAATAACGTCGTTGTCGCAGTATTCGGCGACCTTCATCCACATGTTCTCCGGCACCGGCTGATCCCAGGGAAGGCCCAGCTCCTGATGGTGGATGCCCAACTCGATTTCCCACTTCTTCAGAGACTGCTTTTTGGAGCAGAAATCATAGACGTCCGTATACGAGACGTTATACGCCTCACCAAAGAAGCAGTTGTTGCTCCGGGCCTTTTTCTCGCTGCTGATGATGCGCTGGGACAGGTTATAGAGCTGCTCGTTGGTGTATCCCATCAGACGGGCGTAGAGGATGTGATTGTCATACCGGCGGCAGTTGAAGCCGACCAGGTTGAACTTCATCAGTTCCTCAATCTCCTTGGAGGTGGGATTGATCATCCGCACCACCGACGCCCCCGGGCCCTCGAACTTCCAGTTCACCAGGAACAGGTTGGGGAAGACCTCCACGTCGTAGAACACCAGCTTGGCCTTGTCGTCCTTCGCCGAGGGAGACTGATCGTCGGACTTGAACTTCATCCGGTTGACCAGTTTGATGCAATACTCGGATTTGTTGCTGCTGTTGGCCGCGAAGGCCAGAACAGCGTTGCGCATATCCGTCACATCATAGACGAGGCCGCTGTTATAGCTGTCCTCCAGGATCTTATAGATAAAGTCGATGCTGGGCTTAGTATTGGGATGGATCTCCTTATTGAGATTTTGCCTGATCTGTCTTCTAAGCCCTTTCTCGCTTTGGACCACTTTATCGTTTACCACTTTACTTTCTCCTTTCAACGGTAAACCTGAGCTGATCGTCGAGATAGGCAGGTTATTGCTTTTCGACAGCTTCCGGCGCAGGGAGCTCTTTCCCGTAAATATCTTGATCTCAATGTGGTCTGCATAGACCCTGCTGAGTCTTAATACATCGCCGGTATAGATGTAGTGCAGGTGGATGCCGCAGCCGCTCTTGCTCACCTCGGCATAGGTCGCCGGCCACTTACTCGCCTCTTCCAGATTCCGCTCAAAGGACTTGTTGCCCTGGTCGTCCGGAATATCAAAGTCGATGACGATGTGGTTTTCCGGCAGCTTGACATAGTGAAGTCGACTGGTGTCCAACTGCGAGAGCTGAGTCGTGACCTTTTCCCACTTCTGGGTCGGAGTTTCATTGGCCGAGGCATACTGCGCGAGGCAATCGGAACACTCCCGGTCAAATATAGATTTTGTGGCGTCAAACTGAATGAGTTTTGGCTTCTTTTCCTCGGGCGTGATACTGACAAGCCGATCCTCGAACTTTTCCGTCCGAAACCCGCTGTAGTAATTGCGGATACGGGCTCCGTCGTCAAGGGTAGGGCGATCATCATACGTCCAGAAATAGTTTTTCAGTTCCTCCTTAAACGCCCGCTTGCTCAGTGGATAGGTGACCTTCGCCTCCTCATTGTAGGTTTTATACATCTCCCAGGCTGCTTTCAGCGATACGCCGTCCTCCTGCTTGAACACCGGGTAGCTGTCCACCACAAAGTTATAGAAGTCGTTGGAGGCCCCCAGCATGGCGATAGGGATGTAATCGTCATAGTAGCCGGGGTCTTCCTGATAGACCTCCTGACAGTGGTAGGCAATCGCGCTGAGCTCGAAGTCGATCTGCTTCACGATTGCCCGGTATTCCGCAGCTGGCAGTTTGTTTCCCGATGGGGAGACGTCGATGAGCCTTCGGATCAAGCCCGATTTGGCGTCCGTAATCTTGACGGGCTCATTTGTGCCGATGAACAGAAAGCACTTGAAGCTGTTGGTGTAGACAGACTTGAACTTCTCATTCACCGTCATCTCCTCGTGGGAAACCAGACTGTTCAGACGGGTATTGTCCTCAATGCGAGACAGTTTTCCGTCATGCTCAATGGCTACCAGCGGGTTCGAGCGAAACGCTTCCAACGCAAATACATTACTGGCCGACCCAAGCGCCTTCGACTCAAAGGTCTTGTAGTAGCCCTCAAAGAGTTTCTGGATGATGTTGAGCACCGTAGACTTACCCGTACCGGCCTCGCCATACAGCACCATGAACTTCTGGAGCTTCTTGGACTCACCGCAGACAACGGAGCCAATAGCCCACTCAATCTTGTGACGCTCCTCCGGTTCGTAGAGAGTGGACATCAGCTTGTCATAGGCTGTCGTGCTTCCTGGTTCAAGCGGATAGGGCAGTTTTTTGCTGGCGTAGTCCTTCTTGCCAGCGTTGCTGTTGGAGAATATCAATTTTTCGTCGAGCATATGGAAAGAGTCCCACATTTGCTTCTGGCAATACTTATGCCATGCGTCGATCATGCCCGACTCGGCGTCCCACAGATGTAGGATGTGAATATTCGCATCGAAACCGTGGCGATGTTCCTCCGCGTATCTATCCAGTTCGCGGTCTATGAGCTGAAGAGCGTCCTCCTCATTGGTAGACCATAAGCCGCGTTCATCAACCCAGATAGCGTAGAAATCGCCGCCCCGGATCATGAGGTCGTTGCTCGTTCGGACTATGAACTTTGGATAGATTTCTATTACGCCACGCTTCGTAGAACGCGTTGAAATCGTTACGAAATCTAACATTGCATGTGTTACTCTCCTTTGCGCTTCAACTCCTCGACCTCACCGCTCAGGCGTTCGATCTCCTCCTGCTGCTCCCGGCGGACGGTCTCCGCCCAGAGCGCGTAAGCAACGCCGGTGATGGCAATGAGCTTGAGCCGCCGGTTAGACCTGACCTGCCTGCGCATGGTCTTTTCCAGCTTGGCCAGGGCCCTCTCGGTGGTCTTCATCGACTTGAAGACGTAATTGAGCATCTCGTTCATCGGGTATCTCCTTTCAAAAATATAAGAAGAGACACGCTACACGATCTCATCCAGATACCAGCACATCTGATACCAGATATCAACCGAGCGCATGTCCCTCCGGCAGTTGCTTACGGTGAAGAGACCGCCCTTCCCATTCCGCTCGTACTGCCTGTCCAGCAGGCGGTTGAGTACGAACTCAACATACCCGCGGTCAAACTTCTCGTCATCCATGGAACCCAGTCCGAGGTTGACAATCATGTTCCAGAACCACTGCCCGGTTCGATTGCCAATATCGGGATTGTCCATGATGTGCTCTTCACAGCGAATGGAAAGGGCAATCATCATTTCAAGAATGCTGCAAGAGGTGTCATCCAGCAGAGACGCAACCATAGCGTCCGGATAGTTCTGCTCGCGGCCGAACCGATATCTAAGCTCGACGCCGTCTTCGGCTCGGTTTCCATCCATCGGAATCTCAAATATAAACTCCGTCGAATGGAGCTTGGCGAACAGCCTCCGATAAGACAGCTTGGAATATCGGTCGACCACGAGCTGGTACATCCAATCGAAGTACCGATTTACCAACTCGTCTCTGGTCAAAGTTATACCTCCTTAACGAAATTTCGCGACGACCTCGGCAAACGTGCGCAGATCCCTGAGAATCTCATAGTCGCACTTCTTCGCGTCGTTGCGGACGAAGACCGAGTCCTCCTCATACTCGCCGAAGTGCTCCAGACCGTCGCCGACAATCTCCTCGATGTCATCCACCGGTTCGTTGTCCTCGTCGGCCAGCACACCATCGGCATAGTAGGTGAGGCTGATTCGCTCATAGCCGTCCAATTCCCCAAAATCATCCGGAGAGATGACGTAGGGAATATCCACGGCGTCGGCCTTGGGCGGCTCCTTGACCTCCATGACCTGTCCGCCACCGGCATAGTTGGTGTAGCCCTCGCCCTGGAGCCGCTTGGCGTACTCACCGATGTCGGGCTTGTCCTTTGCCCGCTCGGCAAGCTCCTTGGGATCGGGGGCAGGTTTCTCCTCCGGCTTCGTCTCAGCGGCTTCGGGCTTTACGGCCCCGGTCATCTTCTTGGCCGAATACATCGCTTCCAGCGATTTGCGGTCTTCCTCGATACGGCGTTCGTACCGATCTTTGATCATCTGCCAGGTGATGGCCGAGCCAACGGCCATACCCAGCATAAACGCCAGAAGACTACTCTTCTTGTTCATGTTCGGGTTCCTCCTCAATGATGTTTTCCTCGTTCTTCAGGGTGATGACAGTCAGCGCCAGACTGCCGAAAAGCATGGAAACGCTCAGCAGAATACCTCCAGTGATATGCCGTTTTCTCGGGGAATCGAGTACATAATCGAGCATCGAGATAATGTTCGCCAAGCCGTCCATGTTCGTCACCTCCCGCCAGACAGAACGGCAACCCCGCCGATGAAGCAGATCCCGGCCATCGTCGCCAGGGTGTAACTCAAAAGGGTCCTCATATGGTCCATCATGATATCCGCTCCTTTCATCCGTACTTGGAAAAGTAATGGGCTCCGACCTGGAATAATGGGGTTCCATAGGGATGATAGTGTCCTGTTCGGAAGAAAACCACATCATAGTCAGTCCTCTCCTTTAATTCGGAACGCACCAGCTCACACAATTCCTCCTTGACCCAGCAGCGAGTGACGCGTTCGCCAGTCATAGATGAATACTGATTCTTTTGATAGATTACGCCATGTACGGTATCAGGGAAGTGCTCCGAATCCATCCGGTTGAGCACAGAGTCGATCACAAGGCGCTGCCCATACTCGGATTCGCCCTCCGCTTCGGCCATCGTAAGCAAAGCGATAAGCTCCACCTCCTCGTCCGTAAGCGGACAAACCCAATCCTCCACTGGGGGGGGTCGTTTCCGCCGCCGTCGAAGGAGATGGAGCATAAAATATCTCTTTGCTAACAAGAGGAGCCAGGTCGTTCAACTCCAGGGGGCAGGGTGTCTTCACCGGCTCGGACGCCGCCTCCTCGATGGGAGGCTGAGCGTCATGTTGCCATGTCCAGACAGGGGCGAAGGCGAGCAGGGCCAACAGAAGACACAGCAACGGAACAAATATCATCCCATGAGCGATTCGTTTGTTCATGGCGGCCTCCTTTACGCAATCGCCTGATGGCTTGCGATCAGGTCCAGAATCACTCCGTCCACATTGAAGTCCAGCAGGATCGTCGGCTCCACGCCGTTGACGAAATCCCGCACCTTCTCCTTGTCCGCGGTGTACATGCCGAAGTCGATATAGTTGTCGCCCACAGGCGCATCCGAGCCGACGACAGCGCCAGCCTTGGTACGAGGGAGGCCCAGAGCGTCGTAAACCTCGTTCAGGAAGACGTGCCCCTTCGCCTGGAGCAGGTCGTTGAAATACTGCTGCTGGGCCCGCAGGAAGGCAAAGCTCATATTGGGGTCCTTGCAGTAGTTGGGGTTGCTCTCGCTGAACTCCACAGCATAGGGACTGACCGAAGAAGGGTCGCCGTCCATGACCTTGACGGTCTCCTTCACAGTCTTTTCCTCGCCGGTCTCAGGGTCCACGATGGTCTTCTCGATCTCCTTGGCCTTGATGTTGTAGCGGATCTCCTTCTCCACTTCCTCACCAAAGCGCTCTGCCACCCGCTCGCGGTACTTCTTAAAGGCCGTATCCAAGGTGCCGTATGCCGCCGCCAGATTGGCACAGCGCTTGCGCATGATGTTGTGGGACGTAATGAAGCAGGTGATGGACAGAGCACCCAGGATGACAGAGGGGGCGTAGAGGTGAGCCAGCTTCAGGCCGGTCTGGATATAGACCTTGGTCAAGTCGCTCTTCGCGTCATCGGCGGTGTACTCGATGACCTTCTCAGGGTTGCTGGGGGACGGCTGCCCATCCATGCTCCGGGCCTTGTGGACCTTCTCGATGGTGTCGTTGCTCTCCCGCATGATCTCGTCCACCTTCAGGGTGGCCTTGCAGGCCATAACGGCGCTGGTGACGGTGCCTACCACGCCGGCGACGATCAGGATCTCGGGGCTCCTCTTCTTGATCTGGAGGCCGACCTTATTTACGGTGCGGCTCAAGGTAGCAGTCAGTTCAGTCTTTTTCATGGTGATTAACCCTCCTTAGTAAATGATTTGGCAATGGAAGTGTAGATTTTCCCGACATTCTGAAGGTTTCCATTGAACTCCTCCAAAAGGTCGTCCAGCTTATCGTCGAACTTGTCGGCGATCTGTTTCTTGGCCTTCTCGACCACTTCTTTCCGAAGCTTGGCCTCGTCGATGCGGGCGACACGGGCGGCAATCTCGTCCGTAACCCCGTCGGAGATTGCGGTATACTGCCGCTCCACCTCAGCGTTCACTTCCTTGCGGATGTCGCGCTCGGCCGCGGCAACCACCTCATTCGTAGCCAGCTTCACAGCAGCCGCCACTTCCCGTTGCACGGCGTTCTCAATGGCGCGAGACACCAGCTTCTCCGGAATATCAACCGGAATGTCATCCGACAGCTTGTCAATGGACGTGTCCAGCTTCTCGCACAGGGTATTCATTTTGGAGCGAGTGCCGATGGCGTAGCCGATACCGATCATCCCAGCGATGGCAACGCCGATGCCGACGATAAGCTCCAGATTACTGTTTTTCATGGTCTTCCTCCTTCAAATATTCGTGGTACTCGGATTCGGTCGCAAACAGCATCCATCTGCCGTCGACCAAGCCCTTAAAGCCGTAGGGTGTCAGATAGCCGTATTCCATAGACGGTCAATCCACCGGAACAGGGCGGGGGAGCTTAATGAGGTAACCCTCCCGAACCGAGAGGACCCTCGCGGTGCTGATATCGCTCCAGCCATACTTGTCGTAGGTATACGGCGCATCCAGACCGGCCAGCTCATACAGGTCGAAGATGCTCACGAACCGATACTGCGCGATGACCTCGTCCATACAGTCCAGGATTTTCTGAGCCTCGCCCCTGCTCGGGACGATCACCTCGTCATAGTCGAAACCGCGCCGCGCCGACACCGTATAGTCCCGGCGCTCGCCAGAACGATCATACCGGCGGGTGGAGATTTTCGAGTAGTTGACGGTGCTGCCTTTGGCCCGTCCAGTCTCACCGTAGAGGATCATCTCGATCCCGTTGGTCACGATGTCGGGATCAGCACATCCCCAAGAATATAATTTTTGACATTGCTGGCATCCTCGGAGATGAAGGTGTCAGCGAGCTTCTTGGCCTCGCTCTTCTTCCGGGTCTTGGCGCCGCCAGACACCACCGCTTCTACCTTTTTCTCGGGAGCGGCGGGCTTATCGTTTTTCGCACGATTGGAGTTGGACGGATACTCTTCTGCCATTACACTGCCTCCTTTGTCGGATATAAAAGAATTGTCTTGATATGGTACTTGTGGTTCATATAGCTCACAGTCCGCTTATTGCGCCGGAACATAAATATCATGCTGGGCGGAACCAGCGGATACAGATTCAGGATCACCTCACCGTTCTCGGTTCTGAACAGCCTTTCCTCCGGATAGTAGAAACACCGTATCGTCCGCAGAATCGCAAGATCGTTCATAAATACCATCCTCACCGAAAATATAAAGCAAAAGGGAAAGCACCTTGTTATAGGTACTCTCCCTTGGCGAACCTCTCGTTCTTCTTACTTTGCCGGCTGCTCCTCCTGGGTTTCCGAATGAGGGTCCGTGGTTTCGACCACTTCGACCTCGATGACCTCAGATGTCTCCGCCGCAGCTTCCTTTGCGGCCTTCTTCGCAGCCATGACTTTCTTCAACTTCTTGAACAGGGCGATTCCGCCCAGCGTCAAGCCGCTGCCGATGGCCATGGCTCCGAAGGTGCCGATCCCGGAACGCCGCGGGGTATTCTCCTCGGTCTCCTCGATCTCATCGACGTTGTCGACATCCTCGAACTCTACCATATTCTTCTCTTCCATGGTTTTTGCTCCTTTCAAAATATGAATTATTTGGATTGTTCTCCATAACAGCGTGTGCGTTTTTCGCGCGTCACCAGCCCCGGTCGTAGTCGTACTGCGGGGGCACCCGGAAGTCGATCGCCAGACAGGGCGTATCCGGAAACGGCGTCAGATCGGACGCCAACACGGAACTGAAGGCAAGCTGGATGTAGCCCTTCCCGATATTCCACCCGAGGATTTCTCCGGTTTTCGATTCTTCCAAGCCGATGGCGTCATAAAACTCGTTCAGGGAAATATAATTGTCCACCCGAAGCCGGTCATTCAGTTCATGAATAGCCCGCCGAATCACCTCAATGTCGGATTTGAAGTACCGCGAGCACCAAGCATCATAACATAAGGTATCACCGTGGCCGGTGTAGAGAATCTGCTGCTCGGAAACCGGATGCTTCTCGATCCGTTCCTTTGCCACCGCGTCCCGGATCGTCTGCTCCTTCTTCTCGCCGATGACCTCTACGACCCTGTCCTGGTACTCCCGCAGCGCAGTCTCGGCGCAACTGTAAGCCGCCGCCAAGGCCGCGTTCCGGCGAAGGTTGACGGAGGTGGAGCCCACAAGACAAGCGATAGACGCCCCGCCGACGATTGCGGACGGAATATAACAGGTCCAGGTGGCTTTTACGACCTCCGCCTTGGAGAGCTTCCGGTTTTCATCCACCTCGCATTCGCCGATGATGGTCAGAGCTTTCGGTGTGGCGCGAACCGCCATGATAGTCGTAGTAATCATGCCGGCGATGCCAATGCCGGTGAGTATCTCCGGACTGTGCCGTTTGGCCGCCGTCCGTACACTCTTAACCGCATTGACAAGCATTTGCTTATCCATCAGAAAACTATCTCCTTTCAAATCATTGCTTTGATTGTATCCGCTGTGTCCATCGCGATCTGGAAGATTTTGCTCATTTTCGGAGTGCCCGCGAAATGATAGAACTGCAACATCCGAAACCAGAACGCATCTATGGTCATCTCGGCCGGAATATCCAGACGCTCCATAAGATCCTGCGTCAGTTCACTACAGGCCCAGCGAATATAGGCACGATTCTCAAACTCCTTATCCCAGGGCAGACCGGGGCGAGCTTCCGGAAGCTCCATGAACCAGCGGATTTTGTCTACCGCATCAAGCGCATCCATGTCATTCACCTCACAGGCAAAGGGGAAGAGCCCCTGTTCAGGACTCCTCCTCGTCTTCATTCTCTTCCTTGTCGCGTTTGGCGAGCGCCTCATTGACCTTTTCCTCGATCAATGCCTCCTGCTCCTTGCTGTTGGCCCAATCGGACAGCAGCGTTGCCGCAAATCCGAGGCCGGTGGCAAGAATAGCCAAAAGCTTGATCGTGTCACGTTTCCTTCTCATGAAGCGTTTACCTCCTTTCCATAACAGTCATTGCGTTTTCTGCGTATCGGTCACAAATATTCATCGTATTCCGCTTCGCTGACCGGCGGAAACGGCGCGTCGATGATAAAACATTCGACTTCACCATTCAGACCATCGTCCACCATGGCTCGGCTGTGGTCGAAATCGACCCAATAGAGGCCGTCCGAAACCATCCAACCAATGTCATCGCCACCCTGGACACCGTCAATGCCGAGAAATTCATAAAAGTTATTCAGCGTGATAAATCCTCCACCAAGCGCGAAATTACGGTTGAGATGATACTCCGCTTGGAGAACCTGACTGATGGTAGCCTGAAAATATCGATCAGACATCGCGTCATAGAACAGCCGCTGTTCCTCGTTCGCACCCTCAAATTCCAAGCACGAACCGTTAATTAGATTGGGGGAGATGATCGTAGCGCCACTGCTGCGTTCAGCGGCGATTTGCCGCATGATATCCCGGTGGGCCTCCTCACCAAAGTTCTCGCGAACCTTGCGCTTGTAGTCGTTATAGGCCTGACTCACGAGCCCGTAGGCGCTGGCAAGAGCCGCCTGCTGACGTTTGTTCAGAGCGTTCGCCCCAAATATGCAGGCGATAGTGGAGCCGCCGACAATCACTGTGGGGACGTAACACCTCCAGCAGGACGCGACCGCTTCCTTCTTGGTGTAGGCATTCGGGTCTCCATCGTGGTTGATACGGCTGTCCGAGTGGATCAGCTTCAACGCTTTCGGGGTCGCCTTTGCCGCCATAACAGCGGTAGCCACGACACCAGCCGCGCCGATGCAGGTCAAGATCGTCGGCGAAGCTTTTTTCAAAAACCGCTCCACTTTGGGTACTAATCCGGTCGGGATTTTCATAGTCGATGCCTCCTCTCAGAAGATTTGATGTACGGATATTATCTTGGAACAACAGCGTTCGGATTGAGCACCACGATGGAATCACAGTCCCAACCGTATAGCTCAAAATATAAATCGCCATTTGCGACACTCTGATACTCGTCACCGTACCAGCAGAGTTCAATCGCGTCGATCCCGGCACGAAGACATTTTTCAAAGTCGATACAGTATGTTGTCTTTAGCCGATTCGGAACCTCCGGAAGTCTCCTCAACTGCTGCAAGGTACTGACGACCACAATCTTGGATTCGTCCTTGATGGTAAAGTCGAACGAACTGACCGGATCGCACTCACGAAAGTCATTCTCCCGGCACCAATCCTTCCACCCAAATGTGGCGTTCTTCCGGGATGCCCATAGTCCGCCTTCAGGCTTAGGCCAATACTTTCGGTTTCGGATAGGAAAACCCTTCATCGGGTCAAATCCAGTTGACCCATAATGGACATAGATTTGCCGATTCATTTTTTCTCCTCCCAAGTATCAGGGCCGATACGGCACCTGCTCCACATCGCCGCCGGCCACCGTGACCGACTGCATCATCATTCCGGTCTCCTCGTCAAAGTAGATGGACTCGGCGGCATCGTCCCAATCCTGGAACTGCTCCGCCACGTTCTTCCCCCGAGACTTCCGAAGAGCGATCAGCTCCTCATGGACGACCCGCCGCCACGCTCGGGCAATGGGCTTCCGGCTCTGAGCGAGGATGTTGTAAAGGCCGGTCTCCGTGATGAAGCTGACCGCCCGCCTCTGACCATGCACCACCATCGGCAAAGTCAGCTTCTCGTCTGCCTCACACATCTCAAGCATTTTCCAGGCGTTGCCGTCGCTGTACTCGATCAGCTTAGCCACGTCCGAAGCCCTGAACAGGGGCACATCAAGCGAGCTGTAAATGGGCAAAGTCTTGTCCTTAAATATCACGCTTCCTACGATTTCCATTGATTTCAGTTCTCCTTTCAATGCGGCGGTTCTTCGCCCATCAGCTTCACCAGGACTGACCAAGCGGTGTCATGAGCGACACAAAAGATGTGATTATTGGGATGAGGTACAAGAGAATACCGATCCATAAGGTTGATAAACTCCTCCACAATATCCCAGGGAGACGCTTCTGGATTTTGGAGAATCAGGTCCTGTATTTCCAGCAGGGCCCATTTCTCATAGCTGAGTTGTGTGAACCAGTCTTTGCCTGCATGTAATAGCTCCATGCTGATGGCGATAATAGACTCTTTGATATCTTGCAGAATCTGCTCACGCATACGTCTCTCCTTTCTCCGCAAAAATAATAGGAGCCCCTGCCAAAGGGCTCCATGCCGTCGGAGAAGCAGCGCGAGACTCGAACTCGCAACACACAGATTTTAGTCTGTCGCTCTACCATTGAGCTAACTGTTTCTCCATAAAAGGATATGTGTTTTTCGCGTGGAAAGGCGAAGAGCCCCTGTTCAGGGCTCGGCCTTATCTCTCTTCTTTTGATTGTTTTGGTACACACTTTTGACCTTGGGGTACATTGCGAAGAATATCGTCCCATAGATTCCTACCACCGGGTACTGTATGGCGATGTAGAAATATCCTACGAACGCCGCCACACAAATGGCCGTCAGCAGAAGCACCTTGATGAAATCTTTCCTTGGCATATAAACTCCTCCTCTAAATGTGTTCTTCATTAGAGGCGGTGTTTTCATCGCGAGGCCGAAATATAAAAGGGAAAAGCCCTTGCTACAGGGCCTCCCTCGTCTGAGTCACTTCAAAACCTTCATGGACGTAAGAATATCCGCCATACGCTCTCCGCGCTTTCTCCGGGCGTCGATAGCCAGCTATTCCTTGTTGGACAGCGGCCGCCGAAGCTGCCAGTAGTGTCCCAGTGACCGGTCATAGCAGTACAGGTCTTTGATCGTTTCCTGCTTGTGCAGGTTGGCCCGCCGGCCAACGACTTTGATAACGGTCGTCGCACCAGCGATCACAACCGGCGTAAACGTCACGATCTCGTTCCTGTGCCACTCGACCCAGTTCCGGGCACTCTGAAGCTTCTCACGAACCTTGTCCTTGAAACGGACTGTCTTCTCCTCCTGGGATAACCCCGAGAACTCCAAGATTTTGCTCATAATGTCTGTCTCCTTTCAAGTTTTGTTTGGGTGTCTCCATAACAGAACTTGTTTTTACCGCCTCTTGATGGTGACCTGAATCTCGTCGCCCTCGATGATGGCCTCCAGTTTGAACTTCTCCGGGGAGGAGACGACCTCCTTGAGCAGGGACGGCTTCTGGTGCTTATTCTCCTCCAGCCGCTTGAACCGGAGGGAGGAAATATCCAGATGGCTGATGATCTTGTTCACGATTTCAGGCATGACGCTTCTCCTTTCATGATTGGCCTGGAAAAGCTAAGAGCCCCTGCCAAAGGGCTCCAGCTTTCTCTTTTATCTCCTTCTTAAGATGGCGCGAATGATGAGGTAAATGATCGCTCCCGCGATGATCACGTCCCCAAAAATCACGAAAATGACGATGCCGCCCGCTCCTAAAGCAAGCACCGCCATCATTCCGATTGCGAGAATCGCAAACAGCAGGATCAGAAATGTTACCATTCGTCGCACCTCCTTTCACAATAGGAGATGCGTTTTTTGCGGAAAAGGGAAAAGCCCGTGTGGGCTCTCCCTCGTCAGACCTCACTCCTCGGTGGTCTCTTCCTTCTTCCAGAAGCGCCGGTGAATGGCGTCCTTGATGCTCTCAATGGGGTGGATATCGAACGCTGTGATCCAGTAGTACGCCGCAATCATCATACCGATGACGTAGCACACTCCGGCCAGCTTAAAATAGCCGCCCCAGGTGATGGGCTTCTCGGTCCATTTTTGCTTCTTCATAGTATAAAACCTCCTGAAATTTTTTGGGTCTTCTCATAAAGGACGGTGTATTTCTCGCGTGAAAAGAAAGAGCCCATGCGGACTCCTTCCTGTGGAACTCAAAAATAGTGCTTCTTCGGAATGCTTTTCCAGTCTTCGATTTGGTTCAGCTCCTTGCCGATGCGCTTCAGCATCCGTGCGATGTAAAGCGATACCGCCAAATTCGCGATCCCAATAACCACCAGAATAACTGCCATAATCGGCTCCTCCTTTTGATTGATTTCCATAAAAGAGAACGTAAATATGGCGCAAAGGAGAAAGGCCCGTGTGGGCCCTTTTCCTTGGTTGATGCTTTACATCCGATTTTGCCATTCGGGAAGATGGGTTTGCGTAAACTTCAGCCATGTCTCACTGAATCCGATCGCATCGAAAATTTGATCCCAGCTATAACCGTTATTCAGTAATACCTGAACCATCTCAACTTGCAATCGAATCCTTGCGACATCGACAGGTTTCGCTTTCTTCTTAAACAGAAACATGATCTTTTCACCTCCACAAAAGACCGTGTATTTATTGCGGCGTTTCTTCTTTTTGCCCGATCCAGCCCAATCGCTTCAACTCACTTGCGCGCTGCTTGGCCTCTTTGTCAACGCACAGCGGGCTACCCCAGATGAAGAAAAATATCCAGTGAACGACAGACGAACTCTCGACCCACCACCAAATGTCCAAGGGCTTTCCGGTGATAGGAGATTCCAGCAGATGCGCCACGATTTCGCCATCATCATATTCTGTATACTTGATAAGACCCAGCCGCGTCATGATGTCGCAAACCCACATCTGCTTATTGTTTAATGCGGACATCTGAAATGCTACTTTCTTCGTAGATATCACCACTTTCAAATATTTTTACGGTCAAACACAGTTTCCCACCGCTCCTTTGGTAGAGGCTTCATTTTCAGCGCCCACATGATCTGCCGGATGGTTACGGTAGGATAGAGACCGTCCGTACAAGCACCGGCCCGACTATCAAAGAACTCCTTGAAATTGGGGTGTAAATATAAAGCGTCCGTCAGCCACGGATCTACCTCTGTCCAGAACGTGCTCTTCGTGTCAGAATCGAACCGTTGCTGTATCACGGCCAAGCCCTTATTGTTGATTTCAAAGAGTGTGCAGCTATCATAGACCGGGTGCTCGCAAATATAACGCTTGCCGTACATAGACAGATAGATGGCGGGCTTTTCGTAATGGTAGCGCAAGAGTCAATCCTTTTTCCGCTGGTTCGTCTCAGCCTCGCATATATTATTCAGCGCATCGAGGGCTTTCTGTACCACCTGGTTGCTCAGATTATGCAGGAAATCCCCGAAAGCAATCGCACGAAGCCAAAAACCAAGTTTCAGCCTTTTCACAAAACTACCTCCTAAAAAATAAAAGAGGAGCCCTATTACAGGGCTCCTCCGTGTAGTGGAACTTATCCAGCTTTAGCCTCGGCCTTCTCGATCTGCGTGAGAATATGATCGCAGACGATCGCATCCCGCCTCAACAGCGGCAGTCGATCCTCCTTTCCGTGCTTCTGACAGCACTGATAGGCTCCCACTGCCTTGAGGTACATGTTTGAGATCATCTCGATGATTTCTTCCCGTGTCATGCTCGTTCCTCCTTGTTAAAATTGGATTGGCTCCATAAAGGAGGATGTTTTGGGTGCGGTAATCAATAATCACGGATGGTCTTGCTGTCTCTTAATGCAATAGCGCTGGTCAGATTGGTAGTAGAGTATTCATACTCAAAGCCATCGTTGTCTTGCATGATCAGCTTGGTTGGCTGGTTTTTGTAGTGGAAGTGGAGACCATAAGACCAGGTATCGCCACCATCGTGGTAGGTAATGATAAGGACATCATTCAAGTCTCCCGACTCGATTGCAAGACGGTCGCAGGTCTCCTCGCCATTTCCTTCGGTGAAGTAGTAGACATACCCCTCGTCAAAGTCGATGATCCAGTAGATATCATAGCTCGGCCCTCGATTCACATAGGAGAACACGCCGGAATTTCCGTTTTTTGCGGTTTCATAGTCATTTGTAGAGTAAGTGACCGCGCTCGGCTCATCCGTAGGTGCTGTTGAGCTGGGCTGCTCTGTCTCCACCGGATGAGTTGTCTCTACAGGGTCGGTCTGAGCCGGCGGGGTATCAGAGGGTACGGACGGCTGCTCTGAAGATGGCGTTGTCTTCTCAGGTGGCTCTTTTCCAAGGGCCTCGGAGGTATCCATTCGGACAAACATGGTCTGGTTCCACTCGTAGTTGACGTTCAGATGATAACCATCCTCATTTACTCCTCTGAAATAGTCGTCGCCCTTGTTATAATCAATCGTGAATCCGGCATTATAGCACTGGTTGACATACTCGTCATAGTCCTCTTTGCTGGTTTCTCCGACATAGATCACAAAGCCGTTTTCGCTCTCCCAGGAGACCGTTCCAATGTTGGATTTCGGGATGGGAACAGAACTCGCGATTTCGCTTTTCGGCCAACTGAACTCAGCAAAGTCAGTCTCGATGGATGCCTTGACAGTGATGTTGATCTTCTGATCGTCTTTCCAGTATCGAAGTTCGATGAAATATCCATCATCATCATAGGCCGAGAAGGTGTAGTCCTCCTTCTTACTGTCGATTGTGAACCCTTTCTTCTCGCAACTCTCGACAAACCTCTGGTAGTCCTTCTCGGTTGCATCAAAGGCATCCACCATCAGAACATTAGAAGTCTCGACAGTGATTTCGCCAGTTTTCACCGGAGGCCCGGGCAGGCGTTCGCCAAGTGATGTGTTGGGCCATACCAAGCGGTCTCCTCCGCCACTGCATCCAGCAAGAGCAAATATAAGCGCTAGGACCAGAGTAAAGGCAAACAATTTCTTACATTTCATGGAAATTCTCCTTTCACATTTCAGTAAGCGAGTTTCGGCGCGGACGCCGTTTTCTATAAATTATGTATTCAGAGGGGTATCATTCCGTATATACATACGGAATGTCGATGGGCCCATCGACGAAAAATTTTTTCATGCGGATATCCGCATGACGTGTTGGAGGCCTCCAACACGATACCTTTCTGTTCACAACTCGCCATACCCGTATGGGCAGGTCATGCAGCCGGGGTAGAGACAATCGCAGGTGTAGCACTCTTTTCCGGGTGGTTCCGCTCCGATAAAATTGAAGAAATCAGTCCGGGTGAAGACTTGTCCGCAATTCGGGCACATATACACGCCGTCCTCTTCTCTCCATTTCACCTCGGAACCGCAAATAGCACACAAAACCTCGTCGCCGTCTTCATCGTACACGTCGCTGTATAAGTCGTCCGTAGGCGCTAAACCAAGCCCGTCAAGCTCCTCCCCGGCTCCCGGAAGAGGACCACGGCCCCAAATAGCGCCGTATTCGTCTCTATTCCTGCTCATTGTATGCTCCTCCTTCGCAAATATCAAGCCGATAACACGAATTATAGCATAATGCGGGCCGTTTGTAAAAGGGGAAAAGCGAGGAGCCCACGCGTTTTACGCAGGCTCCCGCCTCGGAGTCGTCTTCTTACTTTTTGGTCTTGAACTTGTTGATGAGATTCCGCATCATAGACGATGTGATGCTGCCGGTCTCCTCGAACTTGAGGCCCTTCCTGAACCAGTGCCCGTAGCACACCAGAGGCAGTCCGATCCCCAGCATCTCAATGCCAGCCCGAACCAACCGGTCGATTTTCTGGTCCTCCGCTTGGGCCTCCTTAAGCTTGAGGTCGCGCTCCCTGGCCGCTGCCTCATCGGCCGCTTGACTCTTTCTCAGAGTTTCGTCAGCGCGGTGCTGCTCGCGCTCCATTTCACGCTTCTCCCGCTTGTCGTCGGCGTCCAACTGGACCTTCTCCTGGTTGATCCTGGCCTCATACAATGCTGTCAGGTTCTTGACTGCCGCAGTCTGCTCCTGCGACCCGGCCTGGAGGGTCTTCAGCCCTTTGATCTGGCTGACGATCTCCTCATCCATCAATTTGTTGATCTCTTCCATCTCGTATAAACCTCCTTCGTTTTGTAGATGGCTCCATAAAAGCGGGTGTTATTCGTGCGAGATCAGGTTCTCTTTCCGGATTCGCAGAACCACCAGCCGCCCATGTTGCAGGGCGTCCGGATTCTTTTCCACTTCCAGAAAGAGATACGGGGGTTCGGACGGATCGGAGCGGTCAACCCTGAGCAAGCCGATAGTCCTAGCACGAAAATATACGGCCGAAGCCGCGACGCCAACCAGAATACCTCCGATCAAAGCGAGTACGATCCACATAGCGCACACCTCCTTTCAAACTGTTTTTCGGATTTTTCTACCCGGGAATTTTTCAGGATAACAATTTACCACACTTTTCCGTCACCTGCGTATGGAAAATATAAAAGAGAGGAGCCCTTGTCAGGACTCCGTCTCCTTGGAGAATGCCTCCAGCAGTTTGTTCCACGCCTCAGCTTCCAGATTGTCCAGGCCGCTGAATCCCGCCGCCTTCATCACGTCCTCCCGGTACATCCGCTTGCTCCGACAAAATGCCTTAGTGTAGAGCGAGTCCGATTTGATTCCATCCAATTCGAGCTCAATGCTCTGTAAGATATTGTCGAGATTACCGGCTGACCGATACAGACACATGACGACGGCTCTCAGTTCCTCGACTGCGCTTTTAGCTTTGGTTTCGTCCATAGCTGTCACCTCCATAAAAGGGCTTGTTACGCACGCGAAATAGTTATCGGACGTAGCCTGTTGTCTGCTTGCTGAGCCGGCCGAAGAGCATATCGGTCAATTCAATCGCAAAGGCATTGACTTCCTCTTCTTTGTCGTCCGGGAGAGAACAAATATCAGAAACGCCATGAGCACCACTTTTCTGACGTATTCCCACCCGGTACTGCTCGACAGTACGGACGGATACACCCAATCCTGGCTGTACGGAGAAAAGTGTGTGGAGTTGAAACTTCGTGTCAGCTCGAAGAAGTGATCGTGAGCCTTCTTCAGAAATTGCATCTTTTTAAGATGGTCGCATCTCAGGGTGTCCTTGAGTGCATAACCGCACAGGCGTACCTTTTCCTCGATTTCCTCCATACTTTTTGCGCCCATGTTCTTGATACAGCCCAATTCTCGGCGGCTTGTGTCAACGAGAGCGCCGAGCGTAAGGATGCCGCTTCGGGTCAGGCAGTTGTAGGATCGGGTGGAAAAGTCAAGTTCCTCGATGGGCATGTCCAATGAAATCTTCTGTTCCATGGTCGTCTCCTTTCAAATATAAATGCGTGAAAGGGGAAGAGGCCGCGTTTCCGCAGCCCCTTCGGGTTTAGTTCTCCTTCAGATACTTGTCCATCGCCTTGTCCATCTTGTCCATCAGCTTGTCCTGCTTCTCGAACATGGCGCAGGAGAGATCCAGCAGCCGGTTGAGCAGACGGAGCGCTTTGACGTTGGTCACGATGTCGTCAGCATCCATAGTGGATACGGACGACTCCATAGCCGTCGCCATAAGCAACCCCTTAGTCTCCTCTACCGTCGCCTTGAACTCCTTGCTCAAATTCTTGTTGTCGTACATAACTGTAACCTCCGATGTAATAAGATTTTGGTTTTACCTTTTGGTTTCCATAAAGGGCTGTGTGGATTTCGCGCGAAAGGGTAAGAGCCCTTGTTGCAGGACTCTCCCTTACTGAAACTCAGCCTCTGATGCAGGCGTGCTTGTCGCCGGCGATGACGTTCCATCCATCGCGGACATCCTTACAGCTCATGAACACGGTGGCCACAAAGACCGCTCCGATCCAGAACCCCGTAAAGATGCCTCTGATATGGCTAACCATTCGCTTCATGATAACAACTCCTTCATGTAATATTGTCTGGGTTTCCATAAAGGGCTGTGTTCCGCTCGCGGGGGTCATCCACGGGCCCTGTTCAGGAGCCAGAAGAACCGGCGGTAAAGGTCGTAGTAGACGTCCCGGCAGCAGGGAATATCGGTCTGCGTCTTCAACGTTTCAAAGGAAAGGCCCTCGGTGACCGCCTTGAGAATATAGGAATGCAGGTCGCGGTCGGTCTCGTAGGCCACCCGCTCCACCAGTTCCATGCGCTCGGAGTAGAACAGCTTGGCCTCGGCGCACCGGGCCGTTGGATCGCTGATGACGTTCGTCCGTACCAGCAGAGACAAGTCGTGGGGCTGCTTCTTCAGTCCGTCCAGGGCCATGTAGTCCCTTTTCCAGCCCGGATACTGGAGGCAGAAATGTTTCAGCTCATAGTAGCGGTGCTTCTCGATCCAGTATTTGTTCTTGTAAGACAGGGCCGGTCTGATCGTGGTGCTCATACTATTGCTTTTCTCCTTTCCACTTGTAGCCGGTTTCCTCGTAGAGACGCTTTGGGGAAATGTAGAAGTTGATACGTCCGTACTTCGAGTTCATCTCTTCGACGCTCGTGACCAGCTTACCGTTTCTGGTGGCCTTTCCGATGGGCAGCCAGCCTGAGATAATCCCGGCACGAACCCACGAAGCGTCTTTCCCATACACCCTGGCCGCTACCGATACGGGAACCGAGCCGGTTGGAAATTGCTCGTCCATCTGCGCTTACCTCCTTTCAACGGCTATTCTAAGTTAGCAACCGCATCGGAGTACAAACAACCAAAGTGGAAAAAGAAAGACCAAGAGCCCCTGTGTAGGGCCCTCGGTCCATGGCTTACAGTATCATCAAGCCTTCCCGTTCCAGGATGTCCTTGAAAATCATACAGCTCTCAATCGAGTGCAGACGGATGCTGTCCATATATTCGCGGCGGAGACCTCTCCGATTGTCAATCGCGTACACATGCTCGATGCTCGGGCATTTCGCCTTAAGCATCCGGGCTTGGTACATGATGTTGTAAATCGAGATCTCCTCCTCGTAAAGACAGTAATACATCTGCGCGATATACTGCTGATCTGCTCCGGCAATCCCGTAAAGAATTATTTGATACATGTCTTTCACCTCCATAAGAGGCGGTGTTGCTTTAGCGTAAATATAAAGAGTAAGAGCCCGTGCTGGGCTCAAACTCCTTTAACGGAACGACTCATACAGTGTGTAACTCTGAATCACAGAACCGTCGTCCATAACGGTCGTGGTGATCTCGCCCTCGCCCGCCGACTCCGTGATCTTCTCCCAGATCTTATCAGACCGGGACTTCCCACAGCCGGCCAGCGTAAGGGCCAGTACCAACACCAATACCGCAATAGCAAACTTCTTCATAAGATTACTCCTCTCACAATATGTAGTGGTCTCTCCATTATAGGCCATGTTTTTTGTGCGGGAAAACGAAGAGAGTAAGAGCCCGTGCTGGGCTCAAACTCATCAGTGGCAGAACATCAACCGGCTTCCAACTGTTGGTCTCCTCTCGCTGAACTTCCGCATGAAATGCTCGGCAATCGTCTCCCAGTTCTCCCTGGTGGTGAACCGGACGCTTACCATGTTTCCGTCGGACTGATACAGCGAACCATGCACCTTCACTTCAATGATTGTGCCGGCCTTTGCATACTGCTCGGCGAAAGCCTGAACGTCCAAATTCCCCTCCAGCGGAGTAATGATCTCGATTTCCTTGTTCTTCTTAAAAAAGTTCATTGTGAATCTCCTCTCAAATATAGAAAATTTGGTTATTGTCTTCCATAAAAGAGGGCGTGAATTTGGCGTAAAAAAGAAAGAGCCCGTGTCAGGGCTCCTCCTCTTTCTGTTGGATGTAATCTTGTAGGTACGTCATTTCGTAAAGCAACCAAACCAAATTCGATTTTCCGAGTTTAAGCCCTGCATTACAATGAAAATGGTTGTTCCGTTCGGCCCATTTATGTATCAAAGCATATAGTCCAGAACGCCCTTTTGTAAGTTCGTGAATATGCTTATACCTTTCGGCCTGACGGATGTGATAGTTCAAAGTACGCAAATCATTCTTAACCTCAGCATCAAGCTGGTTGTAGTATTCTTTGTTTCTGATTACCATGTCAGTCACCTCCATAACAGGAGCTGTTCTTTCTGCGCTTTCCAACGCTCCATCGTCATCTCACATGGGTAGTCCTCGAAGCCTATGGTTTCGCAGGTTATCAGGCCCTCCAGAACGCCTCGGATGACCTCAGCCTCGTATTGCTTGTACGGGAACAAAACCTCCGGAAGCGCCCTGTGAAAAGTACCGCACTTCACGCAACGGAGGCGGCGGAGCCTCATCCAGCTTGTCCTCCGAGCCTTCGTCCGTATAATTCTCTGAACACTGTCATAGTGCTTCAACTCTCCGCCGCACTTGGGACAGATTGACGCATTCATACTAACCATATCCCGCCTCCGCAAATCAATAAAAATTTTATGTAGGAACATCTTGACAAACTCCTACACTATGATATATTATTATTGCGGGCGGCGCAAGGGGTAAGAAAGCAAAAAAAAGAGGAGCCGCCGTTTTGGCGACTCCCCATCTGAGTAATCCTCACTTTCTCATCTTCTTGGAAATCTCGACTGCTTTGTCGATCGTGACTTCCATTCCGGTGGCAGGATCACAGAACTTCATCAGTCCCTTCTCGTGCAGGTTTGCAATACCCAATGCACACCGGTACTCGGTCAGCTTGCCGTTGACAAACCAAGCGAGTCCGAATCCAAAGGCGTACCAGCTTATGCAGCGGACTTCGGCACAGATTTTATCCTTGTTCTCCTCAAACCATACTTTCACTTTTGACTCTTTCATACCGACTTTCCTTTCAAATCGAAATATGGATTTCTCCATAAGAGGGATAGTTAGATATGCGTAAAAGAAAGAGCCCGTGTCAGGGCTCCTCCTCTAAGGTTTGCAAGTGTGATTCTGCTGTCTGCCGCAATCTATCGCCAAACTCGCTTAATTCTTTGGATGGCGGCACAATCCAAATAGAGCGTTTGAAATTATTCATTCCCTTTTGTATTTCTCCTCGCTCAATCTGAACGCTTGCCTTCTTTATAAAGTAAAGCGCAATTCGGTATCTAAGATTTTCCAACATTGCAAATCAACTCCTTTCCATAAAAGCCATTGCGATTTCTGCGGAGGTGTCAATCATGCTCATCCAATGCCCTGAATGTGAACTGCAAGTCAGCGATAAAGCCGCCGCCTGTCCTCACTGCGGCTATCCGATGCAGCCGACTGTTAAACGAAAGCCTCGTGCTAAAAGCAGCAAGCGACGGCGCCTCCCTAATGGCTTCGGCCAAATCAGCGAAATAAAGAACCGCAACCTTCGGAACCCCTTTCGAGCGATGGTTACGATTGGCAAGACACCAGAGGGCCGCCCTATTTGCAAGCCCCTCAAACCTGAGTCGTACTTTCCCACTTACAATGACGCTTACTCGGCCCTCGTAGAATATAACAAGAACCCCTATGACCTGGAGCCGTCCATCACCGTCCGAGAGCTCTATGAGAAATGGTCAGAGGAGTATTTCAAGACCCTGAAAGCGGACGGTAGCATCCGAGCTGTCACTTCGGCCTGGGCCTACTGCTCGGCGGTCTATGACATGCGGGTAATGGATGTCCGGGCCCGACATGTAAAAGGCTGCATGGAAGAGGGGGCAGCCAAGGTCAGAGGAAAAGAGCAGCATCCCAGCGCATCCATGAAGAACAAAATCAAGTCCCTGTTCAATCTCATGCTCGACTATGCTTTGGAGTATGAGCTGGTCGACCGGAACTATTCCCGCACATTCAATCTGACCGAAGAGACCATCAAAGAAATCCAGACTGTGAAGCAAGAGCACATACCCTTCACCGAAGAGGAGATGGAGCGCCTCTGGACCCATGTCGATGATAAGCGGTTTGTGGATGCCATGCTGATTCAGTGCTACTCAGGCTGGCGTCCCCAGGAACTCGGTCTGCTGGAGCTGGAAAATATAGACCTCGAAAATTGGACGTTCAAAGGCGGCATGAAGACTGATGCCGGCATGGACAGGGTCGTTCCTATTCACTCGAAGATACGAGCATTGGTTGAGCGAAAATATAAAGAGGCTGTCGCACTTGGCAGCAAGTATCTCTTCAACTGTACGGATGGCCGAAGTGGCAAACCCACGATGATGACCTACCAACGATACCAAAAAGGCTTTGGCATGGTTCGAGACGAGTTGAAGCTGAACCCGGAGCACCGTCCCCATGATGGCAGAAAGCACTTTGTAACGGCCTGCAAGAAAGCTGGGGTTGACGAGTACGCCATCAAATATATGGTCGGCCACAAGATTTCGGACATTACTGAGAAGGTCTACACTCAGCGAGAATTCGAGTGGCTGAAAGCGGAAATATAAGATAGGGTGTGGGCATCGCGCTTGCACCCTATCTTGAAACAATTTGTAGCAACCGCTCCGTGTGTATCGGTGTTGACTTTGATGGATACCTGTAGTATAGTGTCGGAGAAAGGAGAAAATATCCTGGATGCCTTGGAGGTGATAATTCAGAAGAAACACTATTCAATCGGAAAGGAGGGAAGATTATGGCCAGGTTATCCAACGAAGAAATCAGACGTATGTCTCTTGATGAAGCCGATGCATACACTGACGCGCATCCTGCCGAGGCTTGGAGATTTGCTAAAGCGCACTACCGGTCCGCAAACACGCAAACCAGAAAAGCCTTAAAGCATGGCCTGAAGGCTGGGATTCTCGCTCCCGAGCCTGAGATGGTTGAGATGGCTTAATATCATCCCTGAGCCGCCCTGACTGCCACAAACGGTCAAGGGCGGTTTTCCGACTGAACACTATTTCTTCTGAAGGTTGTGAATATACCTCTTTCTCCTCTGCTACGAATGGGAAACTTCCCGGCTTTAATGTACCGTGGACGGCACTTCCCAGAGGTTTCCATCCCCGTCAGGAACGAAGCGACGCTTGTCCTCCGAGTTCAAAGCGTGGGCGACATCCGTAGTGTGGCGGCACTCGCGGCCTCTTTTGTAGCAGCCTGTTTTGGTGCAAGACTCAACTGCACCGTCGCATAAATATAAGGTCTCCGGCATAGCGAGACCTCCTTTCTCAGTATAGGAATTAGCGTATAGGAATAGTGCAGAAACAATATACGAGTTATCTACATCTCCACAAAGTTTTCCACTTCTATCTGCTGTTGAACCTGTTGGAATAGCGGTGTTTAAGGGCAGTTAAGAGCGGTAAATGAAAGCGGATGTTTCTATTATAGAAGCACAAAGTCCCGCAATTTCAAGGCTCAAACGGTCAAGGTGTAGGAGTAGTCAAGGAATAAACGACACTCCTACACCTTTTT